>ENA-UEQN01000656-UEQN01000656.1-human-gut-metagenome-genome-assembly--contig:-NODE-656-length-31183-cov-14.146788_pt1 | contig 31183 bp, 25 predicted proteins | sample MGYA00242940_ERZ507944 | MGnify/ENA primary metagenome ERZ507944 (study PRJEB26167, sample SAMN06115449) | human gut metagenome | host: Homo sapiens | place: China:Fujian | collected 2015-08-20... | reverse complement strand
GAACAATACACCGTAACCGTGGAGCATATCGCAACAAAGCACCAACCTACGCATTTAGGGCCTTAAAAAGCCCTATAGGGGTGTTTTTCGGGCGTTTTCTCCGGCTCTTGACTTGGAGAAAACGGAGATTTTTCAATGGAAAACGCTCCGGCGATACATTCCTCGTCCGAAGCGTTCCCAGCATCAAATATGCGTTTTTTCCGGCTCTTAACCGTCAATCATAAATCAGCTCATGCATGATGATTTCCTCTGCTCGGCTGCGGATGGAGTTCATGGACTGCACCCATAACATCTGATTTTCCGCTTTCATAGCTTCGTCTACGCCCTCGGCTTCTGCCATCTGCTCAATGATAAGACTGCATCTTTCCGTTGCCTGCTCGTTCAGATCGGCAAGGTAGGTGTGCAGTTCACCTGAGAGGACAAGGGTCGAATAGAGGGCAGGGCAAAACTGTCTCAAATACGCCCTGTGAAGATTGCCCCACCTGCCAATGGGACGGTGTTCCTCCGGCAGCTTCCGGTCCGGCACATAGTAATCGCCTACGAGAATGTAGTCGATGCCGTTTTCGTGGATTCTTGGCTTCAATTCCTTCATGCTGGTACTTCCTCCTGTCTTGATTTCTTTTTGTGGTACTCATCTCTGCGCTTGGCAAGGGTGGCTTCATATCGCCGGATGGCTTCGGGATCTCCGGCTTCCGCATCGGCTTTCATTTTCTGATAATGGGGCTTGTTATCCCCTGCAATCGGGGAAACGCTGTGCGCAATAATTTCGTTATTGAAGGTATCCGGCAGCAATGTCCATTCCCATTGCTTTCCCATGCTTTTCAGAACGGTCATGTCAGATACAACGAGTTGAAGCGGGGCTTTTGCATTCCTCTGAATGAGCTGATGAAAAAGAAAACGGCGTGACTTTCGTCACGCCGCCCCTTGAAAACACAAGGTTTTCACCATTTTTTGATTTTACTGTTTTACGACAACCCGGTATTTTGTGAGTGTCTACTTTCAGTTTATAGGTGCAGCTTCTTTTGAAGCTGCACCTGATCTTTTTAAAATCTTTCGCTTGTCTGCCCAGAATCAGAACTCCGGAGTGCTGTTCACAGCTCTCTGGCTCTGCATGCGATAAGTCACCTTGGCCATCTTCCGGTTCTTTACGGAGCTGATGATGGTGGGGATTGCGCCGATCAGTGTGAAGGCATACAGCTTGATAAGCTCACCGGTATAAACGCCGCCGTCCAGAATTTCTTCGTCAATGAGGTAGGGGATAGCCCGATAGGAATCTGTCAGACTGGCCTCAAAATACTTGGCAACAGTAATGGCCCAATCCAGCCGATAGCCCACATAGGTCATTGCCAGCATCAGCACACAGGCAATCACAATTCCCTTGGTGGACAGACGCCCGCCCAGAAGCTCATATCCCTTCAGCGTGCAGACAGCCAGCACAATGCCAGACAAAGCCGCTACATAGCCCAGCTGTCCCAGCAGCACAATGCAGCCCACGCCCAGCAGGCATCCCAGTAGAGCGCCCACCACACCGGCCAGCACATTCTCCGGCTTGCCGGCAGATTCCTGCTGAATCTGTTCCTGATTATGGCCCAGCTGCTGATAGCAGCTGTCACACAGCAGGGACGGAACCCCTGCCATGATGCATGCATCCGTGTCCGCCGTCTGCCCGCAATTTTGGCAGCAGCTCTGGTAGCCGCCGGTGCGCAGGAGGGATACCACCTCGCCCGTGACCTGCTCCAGCTGGTCAATTTGCTTAAAGCTGCCGAATCGGGGCTTCAGGATAAATTCCACCCGGCTGCGGCGAATGGAGTAGTTTACAATCAGCTTGTTGCTCTTGACAAAAGCCTTGATTTCCGCCGCATCCGGCTCCTGTCCGCTGTGAGTCAGGGAAAAAACAAGAGAAACAAAATTCTGGTTGCTGGTGCTGCGCATCAGCATCATATGCAGGCCGCCCTGCATCCCAAAGAGAATGCCGCTCTGCGCGTCTGCTGTCAGGTGAAGCCGCTGGGCCACCTGATCCAGATAATTCTGCTGGGATTTACTCATGTTGAAAACTCTCCTTATCTTTCTGTGTTTCAGCCGCCGGACGCAGGCGGCAGACCGGTACACATAAGCTGGCCTCAATGAGCATAGCATAGAAACCATGTGTAGTCAAGTGCACGGCACCTCCAGCAGTTCCCGAAAGCCATCGAAATGATAGATAGGCTATTGTGTTTGTTCCGCACCAATAGTGCCCACAGATCTCACTTCGTTTTCACAAGAGATAGGGTCCGGCATTTTCTGTTCTTTTTCTCTTTTGCTTTACCGTGCCGTGTGGCATCTGTGGTTGTGTTTTCCCACACTGGCTGATGGAGATTTTGGGCACTTGGATTTTTTTGAGTTCGAGGTAACTCGTCGTTACATTTCTCGATGCTCTACAGCAGTCTTTTCGTTAGCATAGGTAGTTGCCCCGGTCTTAATTTTAAAAAACACAGCTCTATACACACGGTATAATCAGCGACCGAGTTTTATGTTTTTGTAATAAATATAAATGGCAGCACACTTGCATCTTCCGTGTGTTGGCCTTTAATACGCTCACCCTCCGATGACTGCCCATCTTGGCTGGCGAGAGCGTCAACTGGTACACCTGCATCATTGCCGAGTGTGTGGTGCTTATCTTTGCTGTGATTCTGATGAAATACTTCAAAAGAACCGACCTCGTGTTCAAATATCTGCAGTATTAAAAGGGAAGAAGTTATCCAATTATAGCTTTCTCTTTTAGATTAATTGTTTTAAACAAGATGGCGGCTAACCATACTCGTCGTCTTCAGACGTTTCTCTTTGTCTATTGCATCCCATTCCCTGCACTGCCCCTGCCAAAGAAAGCGGTTGACGATTTTCCTCACTTGGTCTATCATAGGCGTATGTAGATTACCACCTCGTTTAGATGATATCGACGCACATCTCCTGTGACCACAACACGTACCACATACGCTTCCGGGACACATGGTTACAACGGGAAAAAGAGGCCACAAGACCATTTACATTCCAGCCGAAAGCGCTGGAAATGTTTGAAAATCAATACAAATCAGAGCTTTTGATTCGTTCGCATCCGTAAGGTCGAGGGTTCGATCCCCTTCGGGTCCACCAAACAAGGTTCGGACGAACACCTATTTCTTCAGCGGCGGTTTCGCCGTGAAGTGTTCGCTCTGATCCACAACAGAAAAGCGCCGTCTTGGGAGGAAACCCGAGACGGCGCTTTTTTTACTATCCGCACATTCGATTTACGCTAATTCTCCTGCTACAATGATTGCAGAAAGGAACAGGAGGTTATACGAATGAAAAGATTTATCACGGATGAACGCACAGGACTGAGGTATGAGCTGGTTGGCGACTATTATCTGATCGCCGGAGATGATGAGCCGGAGGGAGATCCGCTAATCGGGGTATGGGGGCAGCGGCATCTCCGCTATCTCAAGGAGCATCGCCGTGTGCGATATGCCACTCTGCTGACAAGTGGCGAATTGAATGCCTATCTCGCGGATATTGACCGACAGGCGGAGGAGCTTTTTCTTCGGCTGGTAAAACAAATGGCAGATGCAGAGGGCATTACGGAAACGCTGAAAGCCAACGACCAAATGGAATGGGTCGGGCGGATGAATAATGTCCGCAGCCGAGCATTTGAAATAGTTGAGGCAGATATTATCTATACATAAGGCATAAGCACAGAGCCGGTAAGAGCATTCTTGCCGGCTCTGTGCTACAAAGCAAATGTGTTTACATGCGCTCATCCAAGATTTGTTCTACAAACTCGATTACATACTTTCTTTTAAGCAAATCATGGTATTTCTGATTTTTGTAGCTGCGCAAACACGAATAGCAGGAAGAATCTCCAACCTCTCCGCCGCAAACGCAGCCTTTCATCATTTTTAAAGTGTGAGTCAGAATGTTATAAAGCGCAATTTCATTATCAAGTCTCTTGGCGTGACCTGCGCCACCGGGTGTGTTGTCAAAAACGACAATCGAATAATTGGGTCGTCCATCAACAGGTTCATACTGCAAGCAACCGGAAATGTCATTTTCTTCGATATTCAAATAAGAGCAAGCACCTCGAAGAAACCCATACAGAATGGAAAGCCCATGCTCCCAATCTTCGATAACATAATTGTCAAATCTAATTCTAACAACATCGGTAAGAAAACGATACCCAAGTGAAAAAAGCCGTAGGTGCTCATTTGAACACGGGTAACCACTACTTATTTTGTGCTTCTTTTTCTTTATGCCGGTAAATTGATTTTCATCGACCTCAGAATATCCACAGTTCTCACATACATAAAAGGGGCTTTTATTCAAGACAGCCATTTCATCATTTTGGCTTGATCTGACACTTACAATGGCGTTACCAATGCTATAAGTGTTTTCTTGAACACTATTGTTGAATCCAACATAAGAGATTTCGCCTCTGTATGTACGCTCCGGTTTTTTGAGCCCCGGTTTTCGAATCATATTTCCATCTGCAATAAAACCCTGAGCCGGTATCAAAAATACTTTCGGAGATGATGTGAATTTCTTATGACATTGGCAACATTCCGTTATACCATCCTTTCCCGGTTCATTTTCGGCAAATGGCTTGATATTCAAAGTGCGGCACTCATCACACTGAATATAGCTGTACATTTTCCATCCGATTTTTGGTATCTTTTTGATGTAACGGCTTGTTATCAGGTTGTTATTTGCAACTATTTGGGAACCAGGAGCATACTCCGAAATAGCCATAGACAGGTCGCGCTGAAGCTGAAGTCCGTAACCTCTTCCTTTTTTTGCATCGGTAACCGTCATCTCGACCGTATCGACGGGAAAACCGTATTTAGGAAGTACATTTTTTCGTGAAAGGAACGAAAGGATATCCTCCCTTTCATATGCGGCGATTCGCTGAATAATACCGTCCACATAGGTCCCTTTTTCTATGCGTTGCTTCTTTACAGCTTCCAACAAGTCAATTTCATATCGATACATTTGAATTGCCTCAGTTAAAACGCCTTTTTCTCCTATAAGGGATGCTACCCAGCCAAAATGGGCAACATCAAATTTTTCTGTCAGCACCGCAGGCAAAAATGTGGTCAAATAGTCACGAAGGCTGCTTGGTTCAGAATATAAATAGTTTTTAAGGCACTCAAAACCGTCTTCCCCCATTTCGTTCTTGCGCAAGAATTGGCCAATCGTCTTGAACAATTCCGGATGAATTTTCCAAAAGAAACTCATAGCAGATGCGTATAGGTGCCGAATTGCGATCTTATCATTTTCAACAACATAATTGGGAGGAGCTATTTTGCCCTTGATCATCTTGGCAGGATCATGAAAATAGGAGAAATCGTGATTGCTTTTGTTGCAAAATGTCAGTGCGAACGCCGCTGACTGCTTGCTTCGGCCTGCTCGTCCGGCTCTTTGGGCATAATTAGAAGGCATCGGCGGCACATTACGCATAAAGACTGTTTCCAAGCTACCCACATCAACGCCCATTTCAAAGGTGGTAGAGCAACTCAAAATATCGATTTCCTTCTGCTTGAATTTCTTCTGAAACTCGTATGCCATATCCCGGTCAAGTTGGGCAGTGTGTTCCACAATACGAAGATCTCGGATCTCCATATCATTGAACAAGCGGTAGTAATGGTTCTCCTTAAACTCAATTGACGGATCAATTGGTATCAGCTCACCATCACATTGGTATGTCGGACAAACATCTTCGATATTATGGCAGGTTAAGCGCCTGCATTTTTTACATATAAACCATGGCTTGGAATTTGTGATTCTGATTTTTGAGGTGTCTACCTTATATGATGTTCCGCTGTCACGAGCCACTATGCCTCTGAGCACAAAAACCTTGTCCCACAACAGCTTCAGGAAGTCCGTTGCATCATCTAAAGAAAGCTCAATACCCTTCTTTTTTGTGATCTTTTGTAGATAATCGACCCGTTTATTAGATAGTCCTGCTTTAGATGGAATAAAGGCCTTCTTCCGTTTTCCGGATTCTGAAACGGTATAAGAATACTCTGCTCCGCCATGAGTAAAATCTTCCAAATCGCTTTCGTTTAACGGAGCATCATATTTTAGAGCTGCATCCGTCATCATTGACGCGGCAAAAATGCTGCAGAGCGAACGGAATTCGTTTTCGTTGATGTGATATTTTTTATAGCTTCCCGAAACATCGGTCTCAATTCCGATAAGGCCAAAATGCGATAAAGAAGTATTTCCATTGCTGTCCACCAGTTCAGCGAGAATCGCTTTCCACGCCTCTTTTTGAATGCCAAAATCAGAATCAGCATCAAACGAAGTTCTCCCTTTGATATCGTTTTTTTCAAAAACTGTCTTCAACAGGTCGACAAAAGACGGAACCATCAGACCGCCTGATGCCTCCCTCTTTTTGAGTGCTTCTACAATAAGCCTTTTATAGAGAATGTCATTATACGATATGTTCAGATAGCTTGCGTAAAAGGCGGCAGCCTGACGACTATCGGAGAACGCGATAAACTGCTTTGCTGTTTTCTCTTTGATTATTTCAGTAGAGCCGAAGTCGTCACCAAATTCATCATCGGCATCATGTTTCTGAACTGTCATTTTGTAGGAGGGCAATTCCTGGAACAACGCCGTTCCGATAACGCTTGTGGATGCTTCCTGACCACTAAAAAACATTCTAAGGACTCCGGCGGTATTTACATTTTCACAATGCAAGCACTTTGTCAATGTATGTCTTTCCGTCGTGAATTTCACACGGTACACCTTTACATAGGATGTTGTGATATGCTCGCAGTGCGTCTTCACACCATCCTTGTGAATGGATCCGCAGTATGGGCAAATACGATAGGCCTCGGCCGCTATTCCTTCGTCCTCCAATATGTGGTCGTTGTCCGTGTCGTTAACACTATCTGCAAGAAGGAATAACTCTTTTGTCGATATATCGTCAGACATATTGTATTGCTCCAACTTACCATTTTCTATTTTACCAACAAGATAAACAGCGGCGCAGAACGAGCATGTAGCTGCTTCAAACACCTTAAAGCTTGTGTTCGTAGCCATATCATATCTATTTGTGCTTCGATGAAGCATGACATGACTGTCGGGCGGAAGCGTCACAAACACGCTCTCGGTGGCGCGCAAAAACATATGATATCTGGCATCAAACAGTTTCCCACCATTTTTCTCAGCCAATGATGCCACGGAAACAAAGTCCGACAATTGTTTCTGTGTCCAGTTCATGCTGTCCGCTACCTGTCTTACTGTTTCCGGAGAGGAAAGCAACGAGCGTATTCTCCAATAATTTCGGTCGTGCACGATTAAATCGTACAGCTCGCTTTCAAGTACCCCTTCTTTGGCTTTGCCGATAATTTCCAAGATTTCTGAATCAGGACAATTCATATCAATTGCATCGGCAATCTTTTCGTAAAACTGAATCGGCAAGGCGGATATATCATGCCTTGTTGATGGGATGATTCGATCAGCCCTTACGATGTCACTGCTGTCAAACGGTGCGCTGCAGAGCTTTTCTGCAAATTCTGCAACCTGCTTATTATCCTCTTTTCCGCCCAAGGTTGCACTGGTTAGAATGTAAGTGATTTTTTGATTACCAAGCTTCGCTTTTAGCCTTCTGAAAAGCATGGACACTTCAATTCCCGTTGACCCGCTATATACATGGGCTTCGTCAAAAACAATAAACTTCCAGTGCGTTGCGAATTCCCCGTCAAAGAATATACTGTCTCTCGGACGTACCATTAGATATTCAAGCATCGCATAGTTTGTGATGAGAATGTGTGGAGGGCTCGCTATCATCTGATCTCTTGAGATAAGCTCATTCTCACACGGTAGGTTCCCGTTGTTTAGTGATTTGTAATCTTCAATTGCATCGGCATCTTTTTGTTTTGTTTGGCCGGTATAAACACCAAATTTGATCTCCGGATAATTAGACAATAAAGAACGCAGTCTTTCCGTCTGATCGTTAGCAAGAGCATTCATCGGATAAATAAGTAATGCACGAACACCTGGGCAAAGCGTTCCTGTCTCGGCCTCCGTTGCAAGCTCCCGCAGTATGGGGATGAGAAAGCTTTCCGTTTTACCCGAACCGGTACCTGTTGAAACGACAAGATTTCTGTTCTCGGTTGCGACCTTTCTTATGGCCTTTTCCTGGTGTAGATACAGAGGTCTGGTCATGTTCATGTTGATTTTGGAAAAGCTTTTAGGGAGAATCCCTTCTTCTATTAGCTCTGCAATACACTTGCCTTTTTCGAAAGCATCCGTAACATCAAGGTAGGGTCCTTTTGCAAATGCATCCTGATTTTCAAGTAGAGCTTCGTATTCCTTCTTATAGGGTTCTCCCATTTTGAATGTTGTTTTTAAATATCGATAGTATTTTTCCTTAATATGCTTAGATGCAGTAACAGGCGAAAAAGCCACGACCATACCCCTTTCTCTATTTAATCCGGAAATTGTAATAGTAGCTATCTTCGTAGAGCACCAAATATCTGTTTTTAGCTTCCGATGAACTGGTGCTTTCGTCTTCAGACAGCACCAGGATGCCCTCTATTTTGTCGTACATAAATTCAATGTACCCATCTTCTTCATCACTCCAAAAACATAGTGCGCCTACTTTCATATTGTTGGGATTTTCAAAAGTGACTTTGACTTGGAGTGGTGTCAATGTATCGCACGAGAGAACACCTGTAAAGCTATCTATCTCATTGGGGATTGCCTGAATACTTGCAACTGTCACATTTCCGCGGAGAACATATTCAGGCGAAGAAAAAATGGATCCTTTCTGCCTACGCTCAGTAACGCTTACAATCTGAATTGTTTTACCGCTCAAATCTTTCGTGTTCTTATAATTACATTCTTTAGTGTCAAATAACCTATAATCGGGTGCACCAAAATCATCTTCCTCGTCCGCTTCAAAGTATTCAATTCGGTATTTGCCGCTGGTGAATGGAATGCTGAGTTTAAAACCATTCGATTTCACTTCGACTTTTTCAGCAATCAGGATACCATCTAAATAAACATCGGCTACACAATCAGAAAAACCAATAATACTGCTCCTGAACCACAACTTTCGGTTGGGACGATCTTCAACAATTTGGCATTCCGAGTTTGCCAAGAAACAGTGTGTGATAACCCGCAAAAACACGAACGATATCGATTCGAAGTGCAGGCTCAAGGGTCTGATAATATCCTCAAATCCAAACCACGATAACATCTTTCGCGTGTCGCAGACAAAAAGATGCTTTTCCTTGTTTTTTTCAACTTTTATGCTGTACTCCGCATCTTCGTTATCATCCGTCATCAGGGGAGGCATATCCAAGCAAACGGTATCATCCGGGAACTTCAGATAAATCATCTTGGGAAATTCCGCATGCCATATTTCTTCTGGCCTTTCCGTATGCCAAGCCCCATCGTCGAATTTCCACTTAAAAGCCGGAAGATACACACGCAGCGCCAAATTCTCGTTAGCAGTCTGATAAGTGAAAGGCAAGTAATCAATATCGGGGTCAATTCTAAAAACAAAGCTGTTGTTGGCAATATGCTCAGAGTGCTCATCGCCCAAGATCATTCCAGTGCTAGAGAATGTGATTTTGCCCTCTTTTTTGTAAATAAAGGGGGCGTCCTCATACTTGTAGTCAAATTGGTTAATTACTGCAAAAGAATAATCGTTAGCTTTTCTGGAGTTGGGAATATCTATATTCACACGGAAAATGCCATCCGTTTTAATATAGTCGGACAGCCTAAGAATATAGCCATATTCATCAGTTTTGTCTTGCGTATTACATTTTATTGCTCGTGCAATATCAAAGCGATATTTTTCCTCATTAATTCTAATCAGTGTTCCTCTCTCTTGAGTAGGTGACATGCGAAAATAGATTGATGGAACGGCGGAAAAAACGGGGTGTTTTACTCCTTCGCGCATGACATATACACCATTTTTCAGGTTGTTTTTCAAAAGGCCGTCTTCCAGTACGCTCCCCACCGGCAAAGCTCGTCCATCGGGAAGTCGAATAATATCCCCTTTAATCAGTTCCATACTGTACAGATTCAGTCCGTTTAGATATTCACAGTTATAAACAGCGTCAGAATCTGTATACAAAGTATCCTCTGTATGTGTAAATGCAAACGCATCCCCAATCGGCAGAGCGTCTGTATAATGGATCAACTCCCAATTGTTATCAAAGAAACGAATGCACGCTGCTCTGATATTGGTAAACTTATGGATTACCTCTGCGTCATTCTTGATAAGTTCAATTCGGATGCTGTCGAAAATATTATCGGAAGGAATGTAAATATCGGAAACGATTCGCGTTTTGCAACCGGTTACACAGTTTTCCGATTCTGCTTCAAGAGTTTTTTCAACATTGGAAAAGGCAATTTTCCAGTGTAGGTTTGGCAACTCCTCATTTGTTGCTAAGTGAATATACTGCGGCGGCAAGACAAGCTCAAAACGGTTTTGACTTCCATTGTAACGCAAATACGGAGAACTATATCTCTTTTCTCCTCTTTTGGTTAATCCCGCAATAGCTTTCTTCGCTTGATCGAATTTCTTTGATTCGTCAGCCCACTTGCAAAACAGTTGAGCAATCCGATTTTGTGATGTTCTTGGGAACAGTCCATAGAACAGGGCATTATCCATAAACCGCAGAATTTTGCCAACTCGAATTTTACATCCTCTCGTATTGAATGCAACTGCATCAGATGTGTGCTTTTTGATTTTATATGCTCTGGCTGTATTCTCACCGCTCGCCATAGATTGCATCAAATAATCTCGCATTTCCTTACTATTACTCGTAAGGTCGCGCTCTAAGTCTATTTGATAATATGCAAAAAGGAAATCAAAGAGGTCACTCGCATAATAGTTTGTTATAAAGCAGTGCAGAAGAATATTGTTCATCATTTCATTCTCTGCTACTTTGTATTTGTTGTATTTTTCGAGTGTTTTATAGAAGCTGCGTCCAATCCATTTCTGGTATGAACCCGGCAATTCCATGCCAATTTCTCGCTCAACATGGGGCCAAAACCGACCATCATATTTATGAATGCCGATTTGAACCAGCGCAACCGCAAAGATTGAGCTAGTGATATATCTCTCGGATGTGTTCAGATATTTTTTGCAAATACTGTGAAGATATGCCTTAAGAAGGATATATTCGTCCTCACCTATTACAATATCGCCAATATACCGGCATGTTTTGAACTGACGGTTGATCTTTGCATTCAAATGCTTTTGAAGTTTTTTGTCCTGAAGTACTTGAGCGATGTGATTTGTATCCATTTCGACATTCTCTCCTAACAACAAGTTTTGTATTCTTTCCATCGAGTCATTCAAATTGCATCCGTATTGCAGCAGTAAAATAGTAATTCTGCTTCTGCATAATCAGATATCGCGCTGGTCTTCCTGCAAGGAATCTTGTTAGGCATTGTTAAGTGGATTTTTTCGTGTATTAACAGGTTTCGCAAACAACTATAGTCGACAGGCACATATTTGCGCCCGGTTTTACAAACACATTATATCACTTTTTGCCAATTATTCAATTGAATATTGCGTTTTTCATCACTTTGCTGCCATTTTCGCCGAGAATCACCCAGCAAACGGTAAAGAAAGTGTTAAATGAAGTTCACCATCGGTAAATTAAGGAAAAGCGTCACCTCTGCAGTTTCAAAATGTAGTCCCTCATTTTCTTCAACGCTCTGTTATATGTCCGCTCGGAGGCCTTATCGGACCTGCGGCTGGCAGAGTGGGAGATTTCTTCAAAGGTCATGGGTTTTATGGGCCTGTACTCGATTTCACCGTTTATCAGCACTGCTTCCCTGACCGACCAGCAGGTATCGCAGAAGCCAAGATGCTTGGCAACCGTGTGCTGTTCCCGGTAGGTGAGGCTGTCGTAGGCTTCATACAGGGCGGCGTACAGCACCGACCGAAAATACAGCTTGTCCGGCTGAGAGGTGGTGTCCACCGAAATGTCCTCCGCCGTTTCCTCGCCGTCCTCATCGTACTGCCGGTAAAAATCTACTCGGCATTCATTCAGCGTGCCTATCGCAATATACTTGCGGACGCTCTTTTCCCCCATTCCGGTTTCATCGGCAATTCGCTGGATGCGGCTGTCACTGCAATCATCGCCGTTTAGATGGTAAATTGCCATAATGCGCCGCAGGACGGGATAAGTATCTGCCGTCATGGTGACAACACCGCTCTGCGCTGTGCGGATATAATCATCAATACCGTCCTGTATATACCGCTTTTGAAAAGCGGCAAACGATGCGCCAGCAGCCGGATCGTACTTTTGAAGGGCGGCTAAGATACCGCACGCCGCTGCCTGCTTGATGTCCGCAAAATGCGCCGCCATAGCGTATCGCTCGCAGGCGGCCTGCGCCAGTTTATTAAGCGCAGGTTCCTGATAGTGGAGGTACCAAGCAAGATATCTGTCCTCTTTTTCGGTGAGATAGCGGACGATGTATTCCTGGGCTGGCAGCTTCGGCGGCGCAGGGTCAAGGCGGTACATCCGGCGCTCCAAAAGATACCGCTGTTGCTCTAAGACTTCATTCTGTTCTTCAGACACCGGATGCACCTCCCATCATTTCATTCTTTTGTCCGTGTCGGCGTACAGCTTGGCGCGCTCCAAATCTGCATAATAACTTGTTTTGGCGTAGGCATCGTCCTCCTCCGCCTGTTCCAACCGGCGCTTTGCCATTTCCTGCGCCGCTCGGGCAAACTCGGCAGAGATCGTTCCCCGGCTCTTTTCGGAGCGGATCGCCGAGCAACGGCGGTCATAGGCGGCCTTCAGCGGGTTATCCTTTGCCCGCTCCGCTTTGCCCTGAATGATGGCGTACCGGCGGCAGCTGATCTTTCCACCGTGGTACAACTCCGGTGCCGTGCCGTAGGTGCAGTATTTCTGCCGCCGTGCGCTCTGCATCAGGAAATACTGCTTGCAAACCTCGCACTGCCTCGGGTAATGCCCGTGGTGCAGCCCTTCAAAGAAATCCGTCAGCACAAAGCTGTAATAGCTCTCAAAGGCCATTCTTCGGGCAGTGACAAGGATGCGACTGTTTCGCCGTTTCGGGAGAGCAATGTATTCCGTGTGCAAGGGAAATGAATTCGTCCCGAATATCTCCGTTGCAATGGGCAGCAGGTGGTATTCGTCAAATCGGTCGGCTTCGTCTATACGGGAAGCGAATTTCTTGAGCTGTTCAAGAGCCTTGTGCATATCCTCCGGGATAGCATCATAGAAGCGGAGGGTACTCAAAACGGTTGCGCACATCGTTTCGCCATTTTTGAGCAGCGCCTTATTATATTCAGGAGGGAACACACCATCGAATTGCGCTGTTGCTGCCCTGCGCCGCAGATAGTCGGAAAGGGCAGCAGCGTTGACTTCCGTGAATAACTCTGCAATTCGCTGCTTCTCCGCTGCAATGTCCAAGGAGGAAAAAGGCTTTAGCTTCGGCAGAGTTTGCAGAATTGTCAGAATCTCCTTTCCGGCCTTAATAAAATCTGTTTCGTTCAGATACCCGGCACATAGCTGCTCCTGCACATTCCAGTTACTTTGCCGGAACACGGCCATCCTCGCCGCCGTGTCATCTTTATAATACTGATTCAAAAGCTGCACCGCAAAGGTTCCTGCCGGGTAGCTTTTGCCGCCTATATGTACACGACCGTCCCGGTAAACGGCAGTGAGAAAGCCAAGTCCATCGCTCATACGCCCTGCCTCCTTCTATATTCTATCAAGCCAAGTGTCCCACAAACCGGTCTTGCGGTGATAAAAAGCCAAGATACTTTTTCTCCGAATCGTCAAACGGAAACATTTGTTCTATATGATTGTAGCAGAAAAGCACCTGATATTCAAGGCTTTTCCCGATGTTGCGGACAGCATTTTTACTGTGTTGCTATAAACATACCTTTTTCAGCCGTTTCCCCCATTCAATATACAGAAGACAGTCATCGAGCCGTCGAGGTCACACTCGGCGGCTTTTTGCTGCCCGAAATATTTTGAAATGCGCTATGCGCAGGAAAGGACTTATGATGAAAACAATCCACAACACAAAAATCATCGGCATTGACCACGGGTACGGGAATATGAAAACGGCCAATTGCTGCTTTCCTACCGGTATCACCGCCTATGACCACGAGCCACTGCTCACGGCGGACATGCTGGTCTACGGCGGCAGGTATTACCTCATCGGCGAGGGGCACAAGGAGTTTGCGCCGGACAAGATCAAGGACGAGGATTATTATGTGCTGACCCTTGCGGCAATCGCCAAGGAGCTGAAAGCCGAAAATCTTACCGAGGCGCACATTGTCATCGCCGCCGGTCTGCCACTGACCTGGACAAGCGGGCAAAAGGCAGACTTCAAGGAATACCTGATGAAAAACGCCGAGGTAGAGTTCACCTACAAAAAGGCGGACTACCACCTCTATATCGACGATGTGCGCATCTATCCGCAGGGGTACGCCGCTATTGCCGGCTTTGCCACCACACTGAAAGGTGTCAACCTGATCGCCGACATCGGCAACGGCACAATGAACACGCTGTATATGATCAACGGCAAGCCGCAGCAGGGCAAAATGTTCACCGAGAAATTCGGGACTTACCAGTGTACCCTCGCTGTCCGTGAGGCATTTATGCAGAAAACGCAACGGGAAATCAACGATGCCATCATCGACGAGGTGCTGATCACCGGCACGGCAAATATTGCGCCTGCCGATCTGAAAATCATCAAGAGCGTCGCTGCCGAGTATGTGCGGGATATTTTCCGCAGGCTGCGCGAGCACGGCTACGATGAGAATACAATGACCTTGTATGTGACGGGCGGAGGCGGGTGTCTCATTAGAAATTTCAGCAGGGTAAACGCAGACCGTGTAAAATTCGTTGAGGACATCTGCGCCGCCGCAAAGGGATATGAATATCTGGCGGAAACGCAGATGAAGGCCGAGGCGAAGGGATGAGCAAATATCGGATCAATGTGCGGTTTGATTTGGACAAGCCAAAAGAGACGAACGCCGCACAATATTTACAGTCACTGGATAAATCCCGCAACGCTTTTATGGTAACGGCGATCTTAAATGAAATGCAGCGGCAGACATCCGCAAGCAGCTTTTTATTGGAGGATATTCGGCAGGTCATACGGGAGGAATTGCAGGAGGTGTCGTTTGTTGCGGCATCTCCTGTTTTTGAGCAGGTACAACTGGAGCTGACCGAGGACCAGCAAGCCGAAAACGAAAAGAGTGTGCTGGATGACCTTGAAATGTTCGGCTGAGCCAAAACGCCGAGATGTGGCTCAAATCGCGGTATTTGCAGCAGAAGCAGAGCCATTTTGGCGCAATACGCCAAGAGGCAAGAAAGCGGTTTTCGGTATCGTGCAGCGCAGAAATACGCTGAAATCCCGGTATCTGACAGCCGCTTTTCTTTATGCCCTGCGGGTTGCGTCTCACGGTATAGCAAGCAGGGACTTTGTGTGCCGCCAAAGTCCCAATCACAGCCGAAATCGGCTGGCTCTTTGGGGGCACAGCCCCCAATCCCCCGGAAAGGAGAGATGTGTATGGGGAAAGATGTACGCATTTCCGTCCGTGTGACGGCAAAGGAAAAAGAGAAAATCCAGTCCAAAGCCCGCAAATGTGGGCTGAGTACAACCGAATATGTGAAGCAAAGAGCGTTGGGGTACGAGCCGAGAACGGTTCCGCCTGACGCTCTTTTTACTTGCCTTGAGAAGCTGGGTGCGCTTGCGGATAAAGCCAGTTCCCCGGAGCTGGACAAGGAAATATGCGCGGTGCTGAAGCAGATCACGGCAGAATTCCTGCTGCCGGGAAAGGGGTGATGCGGTATGGCGGTGACAGGCTTTTGGCCTGTGTTCAAAAACCTCAAAGCCACACTGGATTACGCCGACAATCCCGACAAGACCACCGCTCCGGAATATCTCGATGAGGATTTGTACGCCGCCCTGCGCTATGCAGAGAACGATGATAAAACCGACCGCAAAATGTTTGTGGGCGGCATCAACTGCTCGGCGCAGAACGCCTACGCCGAGATGATCGCCGTGCAGCGGCGATTCGGTCTGCGTGGAAAGGTCGTCGGCTACCACGGCATTCAGAGCTTTCGTGAAGGCGAGGTCACGCCGGAGCAGGCGTTCGCCATTGGCAAGGAGGCAGCACGGCGGATGTGGGGCGACCGGTATCAAGTGCTGGTCACCGTCCACCTGAATACCGACAATGTGCACTGCCATTTTGTTGTGAATCCCGTGTCCTTCAAGGACGGCGCAAAGTTCAAAAACAAAATCGGCGACCACAAGGAGCTGCGTAAAATCTCCGATGAGATTTGCCGGGAGCACGAGTTGTCTGTGCTGGAAAACAGCGATTTCTACTCCAAGGGCAAGAAGAAAAAATACTGGATCCACAAGGCTGGCAAGAAAACCCACCGGGACTATCTGCGGGAGGATGTGGAATACTGCCTGTCCTTTGCGACCAACCCAAGAGAATTTGAAAGTCAGCTTTATGCGCTTGGATACACCCTTGACCCTGTGCGATTTTCGGTCAAGGCAAAGCATTGGGAGCGTGCTGTGCGGCTGAGCGGCATCGGCTTTTCCAAAGATCGTGTCAACGAGCAGCTGCGGCAGAACGCCGAAAATCGCTATCGGCTGTTCACCTTGGAATACCGACCGCCGTACAAGCCGAAGAAATTTCCATTGGAGGACGAGTTGCGAAAGCTGGGGTTCTCCATTGAACACAGCTATGACACTGCCACCGTTTTGGTGGATACGGTGTTTTATCTTGTCATAACGGCAATTCAAATCGTTGCCGAGCTCGCCGATGTAATGCTGCTGTCGCCGGATCTGCGGGCGGCTGAGAAGGATTTGAAGGAGCTGGTTGCCGACTATCACTTCTTACAGGAGCACGGTATCCATACGACAGCCGACCTGCAAGCAAATATTGAGCAATCCAAGGCGGAGCTTTCCGCTTTGGAGCGTGAGCGCAGCGACCTCAGCAACCGCATACGCCGCCCCAAGTCGCTGGAGGAACAGGCGCAAAACAAGGAACGCCGCAAGGCGGTATCCAAGCAGATGAAGCCCGTAAGGGAGCATCTGCGCCGTGCGGAGCGGATTTTAGAGAAATCCCCGCACCTGTATGAACTGTTAAAACAAGAGCACGAGCTGGAGAAAAAAGCCCGTGCGAGATACAAGGAAAGAGGTAGATAAAATGAAAAATACGATGAAAAAGCCGGTGGCAATTCCGGTAGAAAAATTGCGTCCCTTTGCCGGACACCCGTTCAAGGTCAGGGACGATGACGAGATGAACACGCTGATCGAAAGCATACAGACGCAAGGCGTTCTTTCGCCGCTGATCGTCCGACCAATAGAAAATACAGATGAATATGAGGTAATAAGCGGTCACCGCCGCTTACACGCCGCACAAAAGGCAGGGATTACCGAGGTCCCTGCCTTAATTTATGCCCTTGACCGAGATACTGCCGCCATTGCGGTAGTGGACAGCAACCTGCACCGGGAACATATTCTGCCCTCCGAAAAAGCATTTGCGTACAAACTCAAGTATGAGGCATTGAAACATCAAGGAACTTCGTGCCAAGTTGGCACGAAGTTACGCACCGATGAGCAAATCGCAGAAAATGCCAATGAAAGTGCAAGGCAAATTCAAAGGTATATCCGCCTGACTTACCTGATTCCTGAATTCCTTGAGAAGATGGATCGGAACGAGATCGCCCTGTCTGTCGGCGTGGAGCTGTCCTACCTTGACGAATCCAGTCAGCGGGAGGTACTGGAGCAGTGCGCTATCAACGATTGCACTCCGTCCTATTCGCAGGCGTGGCGGATGCACAAAGCTGACCGGGAAGGAACACTGACCACGGCGGTCATCCAAACCATTATGTCGGAGGAAAAAGCCAATCAGAAGGCCCGCCTTAAAATTCCAATGGAGCGTATTCGCAAGTTTTTCCCCCAAAGCTATACTGCCGCCCAGATCGAGGACGCCGTGGTGAAGCTCTGCGAGCGGGATTACCGCCGACGAACCGACCGGGAGCGATAAGGAGGTGCGGCCTATGGGAAAATATCGCAAGATCGACTACACGCAGGTCGCACTGCCGGAGGAACTGCTTACCTCCTTTGCCAAGGCCATGCTCCCGGAGCTGCGTAAGTTTTACGCCAGCGACGAGGGCAAGGTCTATTTTGCAAAGTGGCTCCTGAAGCACCCGGAATATGCGGCACATTCGACACCGGAGAGCGGATGACTATAATAAAATCGGAGAGGAGGATTCTGTATGAATGTAGTCATTTACGCCCGCTTTTCCAGCCACAGCCAGACGGAGCAGTCCATTGAAGGACAGCTCAAGGTGTGCTATGAATATGCGGAGTCGAATCATTATACCGTTGTCGGAGAATATATTGACCGGGCCATCAGCGGCACCACGGACAACCGTGCCGAATTTCAGCGGATGATCTCCGACAGCGACAGGCACACCTTTGAGGGCGTTTTGGTATATCAGCTGGACCGCTTTGCTCGAAACCGCTATGACAGTGCTATCAACAAGGCGAAACTGAAAAAGAACGGTGTCCGGGTGCTGTCTGCCAAAGAGAATATTGCGGACGACGCCTCCGGCATCTTGGTGGAGGGCGTTCTGGAAAGTATGGCGGAATATTATTCCGTGGAGCTTTCTCAGAAGATCCATCGAGGCATGGCCATCAATGCCGAAAAGTGCCTGTCTAATGGCAGCAACCCCGGCCTGGGCTTCAAGGTCGATGCCGAGCGGCGGTTCTATGTGAATGAGGAGGAAGCCGCCATTGTCCGTGAGATTTATGAGCGCTACGCCAGCGGCGAGACGAAAGCGGAGATCATCCGGGATCTGAAACGGCGCAGGGTCAAGACATCCCTCGGCAAGGAATTTAGTCCCAACAGTCTCAGTCACCTGCTCAGCAACAAGCGTTATATCGGCGTCTATCTTTACAAAGGAAAGGAAACACCCGGCGGGATGCCTCGCATTCTGGATGATGACCTATTTTACCGGGTGCAATCGATGATGAACAAGAACAAAAATGCACCGGCTCGAACTCACGGCGAGGGCGAATACCTGCTGACCACAAAGCTGTTCTGCGGGCACTGCAAGGAAATGATGGTGGGCTACGGCGGCACCAGCAAGACCGGCAGGCAGTATCACTACTATATGTGCAAAAACGCCCGCAGGAAAAAGTGTGCCAAGAAGATCGTCAGCAAGTCCTACATCGAGGACCGTGTGGTCAACGAGTGTTTGAAAATGCTGACCGAGGAGAAAATCCGCTTCATTGCCAAGAAGGTGGCTGAGGAGTGCGCCAAAAGCCCGGACAACCTGACAGCCAAGGCGCTGAAAAAGGCGATCCGAGAGGCGGATACGGCCATTGAGAATCTCTGGAAGGCCATTGAGCAGGGGCAGGCCGTGGAAATGCTGACGGAACGGCTCAACAAGCGCATGGTGGAAAAGGCGGAGCTGGAGGCGCAGCTCGCTATTGAGGAAAACAAGAAGATCACGCTGACGGAGGCACAGATTTTGGCGTTTCTGGACTATGTCTGCGAGATGCCCGCCGACGATGTGAACAAGCGCCGAGCTATCATCAATATCTTTGTTCATTCCATCTATCTGTATGACGACCACTTTACCCTCATCATCAACGCCAGCAAGAAGCCGTTGAGCATTGACAATATCCCACTGGATGATATAGAAACGGCATTTGAAGGCGAAACCGGAGCTTCGGAGGGGTGTTCATCCTTGGGCACCCCTGCTCCACCATCAGCAAGGCAAGTGGTTATACCACTTGCCTTGTTTTTGTTTCCATCGCCAGAACCGTATCGTTTCTTCTCCCCCTGATTTCCTCTGGTTCTTTATCCAGATACAGTGCTTGAAATTCCTCAAACGACACGTTGAACTCTATGTCGATCTCATAATCACGCCGCACATGAACTTTTTTTACAAACTGAGCCACAATCATTTTCTTAGCTTCAAAGGTGCAGTTATCGTACATTTCAGCCCAGCCTATCAGCTGGTCATATTCCCGCAGCGCCTGACTGGCGCTCTGGACAGTTTCCTCAAGTTCTGCTGTGGCTGTCTGAATCTGCCAGCTTAATTGTTTGATTTGCTCAGAGGTTTCTGCGACAAGACTATTAAGCAAGTCCACATTCAAACGGCTGGTGCCTTGAATGACCTTGATGGTCTCTGCCCGCAGGTCTTGATATTCCCGCTGTTTTTGCCGGTATTGCTCGTTCAGCAGGTTCAGCTTGGACTTTGCGAGGTCTACTTCCTTAGCCTGCTGTTTCGCTATCAATTCCTGCGAGGGTGCGCTCCGGATGCGTCCCAGCTGGATACGGATGATTTGATCTACCAGCTTGTCCAGCTTTTCAACGCCATACCCGGATTGCCCATCACATTCGCCGGGATGCCGGATATTGTAATGGCATTGATACCTCGCTCTGGTCTCGCGTATAACAGTTCCGTCCTTTCGGACACGCTTTCGTCCGCTGGTGGTCAGTGTCAGACGTCCGCCGCAGTGACCGCAATAGATATTCCCCACCAGCAAAGACTGCCCCTTGGTGTTAAGCGGCACATCGCTATGATGGGTCACTCGTTTTTCCATCATCCGCTGTGCCTTTTCAAAGGTCTCCTCGTCAATGATTTGAAGGTCGGTCAACACATCTGACTGACTATCTCCATTTCGGATAACCCCGGTATAGATGGGGTTCTTGATGATGCGGTTGATAGATGTGGTTGGAATGTTGCGGCCTTTTTTGTTTTTGATTCCCTGTTCGGTCAGATACCGGCAAAGGCGCTGCGCTCCATATCCCTCATAGAGGTATTTCTGAAAAATCAGCTTGACGATTTCCGCTTCATCCGGGTCTATAACAAGGTCTCCTACATCCTGATTCCGTTTGTTCGTGCGGCCCTTATGCTCCAATCGGTAGCCAAAGGGAACCACTCCGCCAGTGAAGCAGCCCTCTTTCGTCAGTTGTTCCATGCGAGTTTTGGTACGCACAGAGGTCTTGATGCTTTCCCCGGATGCCTGCCAATAGCGAATGTAGTTCAGCAGCTTGTCAACATGGGTGTCAAATCGTTGTTGGCCTTCCTTGACGCTCCAGACTTCAATACCGTTTTTGGCAAACCATTCCACAACGAACGGTGTTTCGTCCTCTCTGCGTCCCAAACGGTCAAACATAAACACCAACAGAATATCAAACTTGTTCTGCAAAGCGTCTCGCTGGATTTCTTGAACGGCATCCCGGTCCTTAGCCGAGACCTTAAACCCGGAAACGCCCTTTTCCGAAAACTTCCTGACAATTTCCCATCCGGGATGCTGCCGAACAAACTCCCGGCACGCTTCCTTTTGCATGGGAATGTCATCTTTTTCGACTTGTCCAAGCGTTGATACACGATAAAGGCAATAAACACGCCGCACTTTGGTTATCAATTCTTCTAACATATACATCACTCCTGTTTTCTTCCGATATTGGGAATGGTGTATATGGCCTCGTTTCAATTTTCAAGGTGCATATCTACACCATTATTATCTCATATTCACGTAGAAAACACAAATTTTATGGCTTTTTAGAGACGTTTGAAAGAAGAATATCCTTGATCTCACGAACTGCGGCAGGGTTTTCCTTTCCGGCATATCGAACCGTAACCTTGCAGCCATCCACATAGATCGTCTGCGGCTGCTGCGGTCTCTGCGGAAATACAGTCTGCTTCTGCTTCACAATCCATTCCTCCGTATATTTTATAAAATGGCAGGGCCATATCCTCATGCGGACATGGCCCTGATATAAAATGCCGTTTTCCCCGAACCCGTTCCTGCCCCTGCACAATATTCAGCGGCGTTTTGATTTCCTTGGTACGCAGACGCGATACTTCACCGGAAAGCATATCCGATTCGGACGGTCATTCACTTCTCAAGGTGCAAGGTGTTCACCACATAGCTGTGATGAGCAAAAAGCTGTTACCAGCCCGCGCAGATGTATTTTCAATGCGCCTGCGCCGAATGGCGGCAGTGTCGAAATATGTCTCAAACTGAGCCATATTTTCAGCGGAGGGATAGGAGAAAGGCGGCAATGTGCCGCCTTTCTCCCTTTCAGTCAGTTTCTCAGGTAAGCGGCCAGAATGTCGATGAACTGGGAATTGGTCGGTGGCTGCTGTAATTCAGTCCCAGCAATCAAGTTCAAAAAGCTGTGGTCAGGATAGCTCCAACAGCTCTGAATAAGAGTGCGAAGATTGCGCTCCACACAGCTCGGCGTTGTGTTGAAATGCTCCGCCGTCTGCATATAAAGTCGCTTTGTAATTAACAGCATATTCTCCGGCTGATCTCGGACTTGCTCCACCATGTGGACTGCATAGCGGAAACCGGCCAGTTTACCACTCGCGCCAAGGAGTCTCAGCAGGCGCTCGGCATTCAGTGAGATCTGCGAAGCGTCCCGCTCATATTCAGGCACATAATAAACTAAAGGCATAAAATACCCCTCCTGTTAAAAATTAAGATACAAACAGAGAAAACGCAGTAGGGGCGGGCCTCTCGGCCTGCAATAGGTCTCGGCACGGGCCCTCAACTATGCTGGAATTAAATTCTGCCGTTGGGGATCCCCCATTTTTCCGTTTTCATCGCAAAAGCGGGATGGTCGGGGACTTTTATGCGAATGGTCATCAGGTAAAAATCCTGTGTAAACATCCATATCCTCCGTATCTCAATCATACACGATAAATGCCGCTTTGTGTCACGTATTCGTTCTACAATACCCTACTAAAACTGGCTGATATTTGTTGTTTTCCGTCGAATATCGAGCTTTTAGCAAAATTGGTATAAAAGAAAAACTGCAAGGTAGCCCGCCGTAGAGCCGCCTTGCAGTTTTCCATCTATTCTCTTAGTGCCTTATCGTGTTTTTTACTGATACTTCGTCCAGTCCGGTGCGCTTGTCAGCTTTGTCCACTTTTCACCGACCTCGCCCTTGCGCTTGAAGTCATGGCTGTTGGTGGCTTCCTGGACGGCAAGGTAATGCCAATCGGTGGGCTTGTTGTCCGGCCACACAACCATGCTGCCGAGCAGATCTTCCTCATCCTGCGGCATACGGCAGAGGACACGGTTGATCATCGTCATGGCCTGCGCACGGGTGATGTAGTCGTTCGGACGGAACGTGCCGTCTGGATAACCTGCGATCCAACCCAAAGCTGCGGCCCGCTTGATCTCCGCTTCGGCCCAGTGACCGGAAATGTCGGAAAAGTTATTGTTGCCGTTGGTCTGCTTCGTGTCGAAACGGGCGCAGATCACCGCAAATTCAGCGCGGGTGATAGGGGCATAGGGATCGAAAATCTCAGCCGTGCGGCCCTTCACGATGCCCAACTTTGCCATGGTGGAGACGGATTTGTTGCACCACTGACCGTCGACCACATCGGTGAAGGTGTTCTCAGCAGTCAGGTTTCCGTCACGGATGTCTGCGTTGAGCAGCCTGAAGAAGATCGTGGCGGTCTCAGCGCGGCTGACGTTCGCGTTCGGGCGAACGTTGCCGTCCGAGTAGCCGATCACATAGGCGTAGTGGTCATCGCCGTTGAGCATATCCGGCACAGTGGATGCCTTCCAGCCAGCATAGATGGTTTTGTCGCTGGTCATCTTGATGTTGCTGATCTTTTCAGTCAAATTTTTGTCAGCATACCACCCGGTGAACGTATACCCCTCACGAATCGGAGTTTTTTCTAATTTTACTGTCGTACCGTCAGAGCAGCTTTCATCTTTGTAGCTGGTGCCTCCGTTGGATTCATAGTGCAGGACGTAATGGTAGGTTCCGCTGCTGCTTCCGCCACCACCGCTATTATTGCTGTTGTTATTATCCTTAGCAAAGGTGGCCTTGATATGATGATTGCTTTGAACATCGGTAAATTCATAGTGATTTACTGCTCCAACGCTCACACCATCAACCAGTACATCCGCAATATGGTAATCATTATCCGGGGTTATCACAAATGCCTGATCGCCGCCCGCTGCAACCGAAACAGCACCATCGGGATGAATTGATCCTCCGGTCTCTGCCTCAGCAGTGATGGTATAGATGGCAGGTTCAACTGTCCGGGGCTTCAAAATAAACTGATTTGCTTTAGACGGATGCCGGACTACATCATATGCAGGATCATCACTTGTGAAAGCAGACAAATCATCATCGGTCAGAGCGTAGTTACTGATTCCCACCGAAACCACACGGCCATACTGTGCACCCTCTGTAATAACACCAATCCGGCTGCCCGTCAGGGGAGCTGAGATAGAAACTCGGGCATCCCCCTCCGACAAGACAGAGGTTACAGGTTCCACGCTCCACAGTTCCGCATAGGTTTCTTCATCAATTCCCAGTACCAGAGTCATTTCACATTCAGCGCAGAAACTCTGAAGGACGCTGAGATCGGTCTTGGAGTATCGAACAAAGGCTTCTGCAAAGCCTGTTATTGTCCCGGTATAGGTACCGCCAGACTCGATAAGCCCAAATTGTTCTGCATACTGATCTCTCTGTTCTTCCTTCTCCAAATACAGCATTCGGCCCCATGAGTCAAGACTGTTGTCTGTAATCAGTTTTGCACAAACTGTTCCAAATTCCTCATAGGTCGGTGTAAAGACTGAGTCATTTTTATATTTGGTAATAATACCAGGCAGATTGTTTGTCGTCGGAACGGCATACAGTCCGCTATAAAACTTTGTGAAGCGTTCGGCTATTTCATCGTCCGTCAGTTTTTCATCCGCCGATGCCAATTCCAACATTTGCAAAGACTCCAGCATGTTATCTGGATCCGTATGATCCACGATATCAGTTTTTACGAGGGTATCTGCATACTCTTTCAACGCACTCGTCAGATACTCCTGGAGTTCATCCAATTCAGCACCCTCTGCCGGTGCAGGGGCGGGGGTCTCAACGACAAAGTCCGGGTCTTTTCGCAGATACATATTGTTGGGCAAACCATCTGCGTCTACATTTCCGGAAATATTAACGGCTCCGGAAATGTTTGTTTTTGTATTCCAGCCCAGGAACAGGCCGCCGCCATGAAACTCCGAGGCAGCACCACCATCAGGATTTCCGGCGGTATTCCCCGTAATCGTTCCACCTGTTATGGTTACGCTGCTGATACTTGCTTTCTCAGCGTATGCACTTGAATAAAAGACAGGTGCTTCAGGAATATCCGCTTTTCCGGCCACAAAGACGCCGCCGCCCAAAGGCGCGTTATTTCCAATGATACGGGCACCGTTCAATGTCAGTTCAGAGGCAGGGGCAACTTCACCGGCATAACTGAGCAACGCGATACCGCCCCCAGCAATTGTTGCTGTATTGTTTTTAATAACAGCTGTATTTTCCAGCGTAAGCTGAACGCTTCTCAGGCCACAAACACCGCCGCCGACCACACCGGTATTTCCGCTGACTTCGCCGGCAATTGAAACGGAACTGGTTCCCTCCGTATCGAGGAAGCCGGTCTTGCAGCCAATGCCGCCTATTATACCCTTGCATCCTGTAATTTTAGCGTTTCGTCCAATCGTAACGGTTGTTTTTTCGGCGCTTAATCCGCCCACTCTATAATTATCGGTGCCTTCTGTATCTACCGTAGTATTAAGATTCGTGCAATTTGTGATGGACGCCTGATCTTCCATCACAATTTCACTGCTTGCATATGCCATGTAGACGCCGCCGGCCGAACCGTATGTGGAGCAGTGGTCAATATTGGACTGTCCGCTCATGGTAAGACTGCCGCCAAGTATATATACGCCGCCGGCCATGTACTGCGAATCAATGTATATATGTGCGTAATCAGATAGCTGGGGAGTAGAGCAATATTCAATCTTTGCCTGATCGCTCATCCATGCTTTTCCGTTTTTCACATAGACACCGCCCGCTGCCGCCGGGCCGCTGCAATTTGAAATCACAGCGTTGTCCTGCATGTGAAAGCTGACTTCATTATCCTTTACATAAGGAGATATTCCGGCATACACAGCTACACCGTTTGCCGGGTAGTCTTTGTCAGCGACCAGAGTTTTGCAATTACGGATTGCGGCATTGCCACTCATCGTAACTGAGCGGTTGCCGCTTACTGCACCGGCGATTTCAGACGTGCAGTTATAAACTGCTGCGTTGTCCTCCATCGTGACGTTTACTCCGTGGATTGCCGAAAGCCCCTGTGACTGTCCCGTGCTGGTGCAGTCGTAAACGGAGGCATTGTCCTTCATAGTGATATCGTTGCTATAACAACTCACCAAATCTGCGGTGCCTTCACAGCCATATATTTTGGCATCATCAGACAGAATTACATCATGGCTGGCACTTACAACCGAACTCATTTTCGTAGTGCCTTCAGGGTCATGGCTGTTTTTGTAAATTTTAGCGTCACCGCAAATCTTTACAGGCTGTACATCCTCAAAGCCGGTATCTGTAATGACGTTTATGATGCTGTCATTTGCCGTGTTATCATGGATGCTTCCGCCGTCCATATAGAAATTCATGCAGGTCACAATGGTAGATGAATATGTGTAGGCGCCAAGTGACCAGCTTGCTTCCGGAGTATTCTCCAGAATTTCGCCGCCGTGCATGGTCACATCAAGCCCCGCAAAGCCTTGCATCCCCATCACGGAGAAGGCAAAATTCTTCATCACAATGCCATCATTGATTTCAACTTTTCTCGTGCGTGTAAAGGGCTTAGTATTTCTCCAGTTACTCCGTGCAAAGCATAGCGCTTTCTGCACACCATCAAACGTCAAAAGACCGGAGGTCATTCCTTCCTGTCCAAGCGTCAGTTTTCCGTCAGCATTTCCCTGACAGTCCATCATAAACATTGGCTCCGTCAGGGTAACAGTAACAGGACGATTTTCCTCTGCAACAATCGTAATATCCTGCTCAACTTCGAGATTTAAAATAGCGCTTGAACCATTTGACGCCAAACCGCTTCTGGTAACTGTAATCGCACCGCCGCCGTTCTCATTTAATACACCTACTGCCTCAGACAAGGTGACATTATCAGCGTGCCGGTCGTTTTCATTGCTCGTATAAGAACATAATGCAGGTTCGGTAGGTATTACTTGCTCTGATTCCAGATCATCGTCCTCCGGCTCTATGGCATATGCCGTTGTGCCGGGAAGACATAATGATACTGCTAAGACCATCGCCAATACAAGCGATAGTATTCTTTTTGAGTTCATAATATTTCTTCCTCTTTTCATTTTTAGACGTATCGCAATATATATAAATTACCCATCACATAGCAATGCCGCATTTAGCCTCTAAAAATAGGCGTATATCCCTCCAATCCTGGCAATGGTGCGGAGCAAGAATTTATTGTCAAAATTCAGAACTGACTGCATAATTTGCGTTCTGTGGTATGCAATCTCATATTGTGAGATTTATCGCAGTTCAAAGCACCGTCGTAGCGCAATTCCTCACAAATTGACGTAAAAAAATCCGAGGAAATGTGACAGGTTATAGATTCTCGTCGATTTTGTGAAATAGCTGTTGCAAACAGTATATTGCAATGCTATAATTTCAACGCAAAATTAGTGGATATTCAGGCGTTATGCAATAAAATACCACAGAACGCAAATTATGTTATCACAAGTCCCAATCGCCCCATTTGGCGTGCGTGAATGGTTCCGCTCTCTGCCGTATAAATGCGGGTGGTAACAATACTGGAATGTCCCAAAATGTCAGCGAGGCGGCTCAGATCACGCTCCAGCGAGTAAAAAGTGCGGGCAAACAGGTGGCGCAAGCTATGGGGAAAGACCTTCTCCGGCGCTACCCCAGCACGTTGACACAGGCCCTTCATATCTCGCCAGATATTTGACCGGTCTAACGGCCTACCCGTCCGGGTGGTGAATACCACCCCGGCGGTCTTTTTTTGTTTTCGCACATAGTTCCGAAGAAGCTGACGCAGTTTGTCCGGCAGGAACACCATACGCCGTTTGCCTTTGCTGCTGATCTCGACCCTGCCGTTCTGTACGGACTCAACGGTAATAAAGCGCAATTCTGACACACGGATACCCGTAGCGCAGATGGTCTGAATGACAAGGGCAAGGCGCTCGTTGTTCTTCCGTTGTGCTTCCTGCACCAAACGGTCATACTCTGCTTTCGTCAGCTCTTTTGATTCATCTATAAATAATGCTTTCTGCACTTTCAGCAGTTTCACAGATAGCCCTTGCCAGCCATAAAATCGAAGATAGCCGTTGACGGCGATAAGCATGGAGTTCACCGTAGCTGGGGCATACTTGCTGATAAGCAGTTCCTTCCAGTCAATCAGTGCAGATTTGTTCAGCGGCGCATTGTGCAGGTAGCCGCAGAGTTCATTCAGGTCATGCCTGTATTTCTGAAGTGTAGCAGCAGACCGCTCCTGCTCCCGTAAGTGGGTCAAATATCTGTCAATCATGGTTATCGTTACAGCGGGGTGTTTTTTCGACATATCAGTACCTCCAAATTGTAGTACCGATATTTTACCGCATCTGTAAGAGCTATTCAGTTGCGTTTTCCGGCATATTGACCCAACGGGCTTTCTGTGTTTGAGGGTGAATCACCAGAGTCGGCTTCCCCAGCGCAAGGGCATAGGCCACGGCCTTGTCTTCTGCACTGCCATTGGAAAGGTCGGGGTCATAGACCAGTCATTAAAACCTCCGACTGCTTGATGATTTGCTGATAGGCTGAAAACTGGGCGTCTGGCTGCTCATGGAGAGCGATGCAGATTATGTCCGTGCAGCTCGCCAGCATATTAAAATAACGGTCTCGCAACTGCGGTGTCCACTTGGTAGCCTGCCCTTCGTGGGGCAGGGCACAGATCAAACGAAGGGCTTGGTCATTTTCCCTCAGCGTGTTGATGATCTCTGCGGCGTATAGCCCCACGCCGGGGTCGCAGGCCACCTGAAACTCTGTTACCCCGCATTGGCGCAGTTCCATGATGCGCTGCGCCAGCTCCAGCTTCATGCTGCGGCACTGGGTATCCTCCTCGTCAAACCCCCATGGGAAGCAAAGAGGATGTTGTCCCATGACCGCACAGCGATGATTCACCATGACTGTGCCCTCTCTATCTTGCAACTCACAAATTCCGTCATATGCTTTCCTATACTATAATATTGCTCACTAATTAAATCAATAGCACTCTGATACATACAGAAAAGAGATTTGGGAACCCGTATAATTTTCTTATCATCAGAAAGGCAGGACACGGTATGAGCAAAGAAGTATCCTTCAAGAATCGTGACCGATTCATACAGCTTGGGATCGCCATTGCGGCGCTCCGTAAAATGCGTGGTCTGTCACAGGAGAAGCTGGCCGAGAAGGCCGGTGTCAGCCGCTCACTCATCAGCACGATTGAAGCGCCGAACATGGCTCACGGCTTCTCGCTGGATGTGTTCTTCGATATTGCCGATGCGCTGGAGGTCGATCCCGCTGACCTTATCAACGCTTCCGTATTCCCGGACAGGATCATAAAATCGAAATGAGCTTCAAATGCGTCTCAAACTGAGACGCATTTTTCGACGATTTGTGCGCCAAGCCCCGTATCTGACTTACCTCTCATTTTACCGCATTGTGGGTATAATCACAATATGGTTTTCTCAGAATACCACATATAATTTCTTTATCAGACAGGAAATGTGGTGATGGAGATAGTCGATTACGGGCCGCTGTGGGAAACCATGAGACGAAACAATGTGACGCAATACCAGCTTTTGCAGAGTGGCATTGATAATCACACGCTCGACTCCCTCAAAAAGGGTGGAAACATCACCATGCTTACCTTGGAGAAGCTGTGCAAGATCATTGGCTGTACTCCGAACGATGTTGTATCCTTCAAGTAGCGGTTACCGGCATTTTTGTTGGCAGCCGCTATTGTTTTAGAGCAAAATAAAAACAGGCCCACACTACCAAATATGGCAGTGTGGGCCTGAAATAATGTGTCTCGATTCAAGACGAATTCGACAGCAATCACAGACTGACGGGATCTTCGACTTCTTCAACGAACAGCCCCATGAGGTCATGGTTAGTCCCCACGTTGGTCACTTCAAAGTGATTGACGCAGTGCTGAAGCCACGGGAAAGTGTCGCTCATATCGTGGATCAGATCGAATATCTCCAAATCCGTTGTTTTGTAGCGGGAATGGTAGCCGGAATACTGTTCATGGGAAAAATTCCGTTTCGTCAGGAACTTTTTTATCAATTCGTAAGCGCCCTTTGGCCGAGTTTTGGAGTAGTATTCCTCCAAATCCTTGATCCGCAAATCAAAGTAGAGAGCCTTAAAACGCTTGGCTTCTTTCCTCGCCATTATGCAGCACTCTCACGGTGGGCATAGTGATAGAGAACATCCTCCACGATGAAGTCCGTCTCATTTTCACCGTCATCACTATTGTACCAAAGCCATTTGACAAGGTAGGCCATAAACCATTCCTTGTCCTTCAGGGTGGTGATGAGCCGGCCAAACGTACCATAGTCACGAGGCATCCCATTTCCGTAATAGCAGATCGTCCCATCAGAGAGCGTTTCTCTGCGAAAGCCATACTTGGTGAAGGATTTGTCCAACGCGGCATAGATGGACTCTGGAGCATACTTATGCTCCGCTCGCATCTGAGCATCGTTAAATTTGATTTCCAGCTTCAGCATGGTATCTCCTCCTGTCGGCCAAAAAAGTTCTTTTTATATTCATAGTATATAGGATATCCCCTCGATTTGCAATGTATTTCTCTGTCGAAAAAAGTCAATTATCTGAAAAGTAATCCGGCCGCGCAACGGAAATGAAACCGCTTGTGCCGGTAATGACCACATTATTAGCACCGCTGGCGCAGTGGATCACCAACAGACTGCCATCCTCATCCCGGCCGCAGATAATGCCAACATGGGAATTGTCTGGGTAAAACACCAAGTCACCGGGCTGGGCGTCCGACCACGAAATATCGGCACAATAGGTGTGCTGCATGGTGGCGCCGCCGCCATGGCCGATGATGTAACTGCCGCCCGTGGCGTTGTAAAAGGCCCAATCCACGAGACCACTGCAATCTAACCCGTAGGGCCGATAGGTGCCGGTAGTGGAACTGCCTGCGGCTGTGACCTGCCGCAGCTCGCCCCAGCGGGAATCCCAGCCGATCACGAGGCTCTTGATAGCGATAGGTAATCCACCGCTTTTATCCCGGTGTTACCGGGACAGTCAGGGTGGATTTTCCCCCGCTTCACACCG
>ENA-UEQN01000649-UEQN01000649.1-human-gut-metagenome-genome-assembly--contig:-NODE-649-length-31303-cov-4.169826_pt1 | contig 31303 bp, 28 predicted proteins | sample MGYA00242940_ERZ507944 | MGnify/ENA primary metagenome ERZ507944 (study PRJEB26167, sample SAMN06115449) | human gut metagenome | host: Homo sapiens | place: China:Fujian | collected 2015-08-20... | reverse complement strand
AGCCTTCGTTGGAAACTTTGGGGGAATTGGCGGGTAGTCATTTATTCTTGATGGTTCACTTTTTGGAAGCTCCGGGAGAGATGGGGGAAGAGCCGGTCGAGCAAAAAACGAAAACGGGGGATAGCATTTATACGGAATCTATTGTATAATGCGAAAAGAACAACAGGAGGTACCACGATGAAAACCTTTCAGATTATCACCGACTCGTCCTGCGATCTGCCGCAGGAGCTGGCAGATAAGTTAGACCTGCAGGTGCTGCCGCTGCACTTTACCATCGGTGGCCAGACATACGCCAATTACTTAGACGGCCGCGAAATCGGCTTCCATGACTTTTTTGAACGCATCCGGCAGGGGGAGGAAGCGTCCACCAGCGCCGTGAACCCCGAAAGCTTCCGCGAGGCGATGGAAAAGACCTTGCAGCAGGGGCTCGACATTCTCTTCATCGGCTTCTCCTCGGGCCTCAGCACGACCTATCAATCCGGCTGCATTGCCGCCGACGATCTGCGCGAAAAATACCCCGAGCGCAAGATCCTGACCGTCGACAGCCTGTGCGCGTCGCTTGGTCAGGGGCTCTATGTCTACCTCGGCGCGCTCGAGCAGCAGGCGGGCAAGACGATCGAGCAGGTGCGCGACTACTTAGAGGAGATCAAGCTGCACCTTTGCCACTGGTTCACGGTGGACGATCTGATGTACTTAAAGCGCGGCGGCAGGATCTCCGCGACCACGGCGGTTTTGGGTACGGTCATGCAGATCAAGCCCGTCATGCACATGGATAACGACGGCCATCTCGCAAACGTCACGAAGGCCAGAGGCCGCAAAGCCTCACTCATTGCGCTTGCCGAAAAGGCGCTTACGACCTCGACCGACCTTCCGTCCCAGACGATGTTCATCTGCCACGGCGACTGCTACGACGACGCGAAATTCGTCGCCGACTATATCCGCGAGCGCTCGGCGATTCAGGATATCATCCTCAACTACGTCGGCCCCGTCATCGGCTCCCATACCGGCCCCGGCGTGGTCTCCGTCTTCTTCCTTGGCACAGAACGATAGAACAAGCCCGCGCCGGAAGCAGGATTCCGACGCGGGTTTTGATTAAGGGTAAGTGGACGTAAAATGCCGCAGTTTTGCGTAGGGGACGATGCCCACATCGTCCCGGCAGTATAACCCATTTTTACGATAGCTTTCGACGAATTCGTTGGTGCCCAATGGGGCGATGTGGGCATCGCCCCCTACGAACCTCCCGGAAGTGCCCAAAAGTTTGTAAGGGCGGACGCCTCTGTCCGCCCTGAGGAACCACCGATTTCGCCGCAGGTTTTCGCGTTTCGGATGTGCGGTTTGCGGGGCGACAGAGTCGTCGCCCCCTACGGAGAAAACGGAGGCCAGGCATTGCCGAAAGAAGAATACCAGAGCGTCAGTCAGCGGCCTTTCCGGCAGTCTTCATTTTCTCGATCCAGGTGATGCCGAGCAGGATCAGGAGAATTCCGATCACGCGCTGCCAGCTGAAAAGCCCGTAGAACACGTAGTCCAGCACGAGCGCCATGCCGAGGTTGCCGACGAGCGCCACGATCGACGAGACGAGCACGTGCGTGTGGAGCGTCCCGACGATGATGAGGACCATCGCCACAAGCCCGCAGATTGCGCCAAGATATGCCCATGCGGGGACAGAAAAGACGTGCGACGGGGCGAGCTCCGAGGGGTCGGACGTCATGAACACGAGCGCGAGGGATAAAAAAGTCGCCTCTAAGTAGTTGATGAGCGAGCCCTTCGCCGCGCCGAAGCACTGACCGGCCTTGACGTTTGTCATTTTATTGACGGAGTTCATAAAGCCGTTTACAAACGACGTCAGATAGTAAAGAAACATCCTGCACCCCTCCTCAGCCCGTCACCACGAGCGCTACGCCCGAGGCCAACAGCACATAGCCCGGAATCTGCTTCGCGTTGAATTTCTGTACCGGCATGCCAAAAAGACCGAACTGGTCGATGAGCTGCGAGGAGATGATCTGCCCCGCCGTCGAAATCGCGAGAAAGACGCTCGCGCCGACCCGCAGCGTGCACCAGCTCGTGGACGCGACGATCGCGATGCCGAGCGCGCCGACGAGATACACGTACCAAGGTGCGCCTTTGAAGCCAAGCGGCGTTTTCTTTGCCAGAAGGTAGGCAAGCAGCAAAATGAGCGCGATACCGTGCACAAAAAAGCAGATGGCAAACGGGGAATAGTAGTTTCCAAGCTGACCGTTGAGCGAGACCATCACGCCCTGCAGCGCGCCCGCCAGAAGCAGCAGAAGGTAGTATAGCATAGACATTCTTCTCTCTTTGAAATTCTGACGCTATTATAGCGGAAGGTTCTGTAAAACGCAACTGGCACGCGAAAAATGCCTGAAAATCAAGGACTCTGCTCCCGGTAGAGTCCTTTTTCTATCGTTGGGAGAGTGATTCACCCGGCAAAGGGGAGCTGCTTTTCACGGCTTCGGGTGACTTTTTGCCGCCGTAAGCGTAAACTGGGTGTCAGAAACACACAGGAGGCTTTACCGATGGCGGAAGGAAAACGGCTCGTGATTTTCGGCGACTCGATTGCCAAGGGCGTAACGTATCAGGACGGGCGGTACCATCTTTGCAGCGAGCACAATTTTGACGCGCTGGCGCAGAAGGGGATTACGGTTTCCAACTTTGCGAAGATGGGCGCTTGCAGCGACACCGTGCTCACAATTGCGAAAAAGCGGCTGGACGCGTGCGGAGACGCGCAGGTTATTTTGTCCTTCGGCGGCAACGACTGCGATTTTGACTGGCAGGCCGTATCCGACCATCCCGAAGAGGCACACCTTCCCAAAATCGCAGCGGAGACGTTCGCGGAAAATTACCGGACGCTCGTGAAGCTTCTCAGGCAAGCTGGCAGCAGCGTCTGGATGACATCGCTCGTGCCGCTGGAGGCCCACCGGTTTCTGGACCACGTGTCGCAGAGCAGAAGCAAGGAGCATATTCTCTCGTGGCTCGGAGATGCGGACCGGATTTTCAGATGGCAGGAGTATTATAACGACCTCGTCTGCCGCCTGGCGCGCGAGCTTTCCTGCCCGCTTCTGGAGCTCCGGCCGGAATTTCTCAAGGACCCGGCCTTCCCGACGCTCATTTCAAACGACGGCATTCACCCCACGCAAAAAGGGCACGATCTGGTGCATCGGTGCGTGGAAGAAGTATTCTCCTAATCTCCGAGGCAGCCTGCGTGCTTGCGGTACCCGGCGGCGACGGCCTCGTCGAGCGTTTCAAAATAGACACGGTTGGTTTCACCCGGGAGTTTGCCGCAGGTCGCGAGATGGACGACCTTGGACGACGCGTTTCCGACATAAGAATAGCTTTCTGCCGTCTGGGAGGGCTCCTCCCGGGCGGCGGTTTCTGTTTCCCACGTGATCGTGACAGTTTTCCCGTCGGAACTTGCCACGATCTCGCCGAGCAGGTCCGTCCGGTAGACCGGGATATGGAGGGCGGACAGGCGGTTGAGCGCAGCCTCGGTCGGGTGGCCGTAGTCATTATCTGCGCCGACGCTGATGACGGCATATTCGGGGTTCACAGCCTCTAAGAATTCGGTCGACGAGCTGCCCGCGCTTCCGTGGTGCGCGACCTTGAGAACGGTTGCGGACACGTCGACGTTTGCAGATAACATATCGTCCTCCGCCTCAAAACCCATGTCGCCGGTAAACAAAACGCTCGTTTCGCCGTATCGGACGCGCGCGACGAGGCTTCCTTCATTGGGGTCGTCGCCGTAATCCTGCACGGGGCCTAAGAATTCGACGTTTGCGCCGCCGAAGGAAAAGCTGTCGCCGGGGGTAGGGACGGTGACGCAGACGCCCTGTTCATTTGCGTATTTGACAACGTCGGAAAATGCCTTCGTGTGCCAGCTGTCGACGGAGCAGTGGAACGCGTCCGTTTCCGTTCCGGCCAGAACCGCCGCGAGGCCGCCGCAGTGGTCCTCGTCCGGGTGCGAGCAGATGACGGCGTCAAGATGCGTGACGTTCAGCGCCTTGAGACGGGAGATGAGCTTCTGGTTGTTTTTGACCTTGCCGCCGTCAATGAGCATCGTTTCCTCACCGCAGAACAAAAGCGCGCTGTCGCCCTGTCCGATGTCGAGAAAGTGCACCTCCAACGAGCCGTCAGCTGCGGACAAACCGGCGCTTTCGGCGGGCGCGTGGGCAGGCTGGCTGTCCAGATACAGGATGCCGAAGAAGACGAGCAGGCAAAAGACAACGATCAGGACAGACAGAAGCGGGGACGCGTTTTTCGCGGCGCGGCGTTTTTTCATGGCAAGGCCTCCGAGCGCCGGACGGTTCCGGCGTTTTTCTCTATTTTATCGGAAATCCGCAGAGCATGCAAGCCGCCTCCGGGAAAATGTCCGGAAGCGGCCTGAGATCGGAAGCGGATGGGTTCGATTCTGTGCGGTCTGCGGCAAATGCGGCCTCAGCCCCAAAGCGCGGAGAGCATCGGAATGATCTGCTTTTTTCTGGACACCACGCCGGGCAGGAAGCAGGTGTGGTCCTTGAGCTGCGTATTAAACGCGTGCGAGAAAATATCCTCGTCTCCGATATAGAGGATCTGCGTGCCCTCCAGCAGTACGTCCGTGAGCATCAGGATCATGAGCGTATAGCCGCGCTCTTCCATCGTCTTTTTCATGATCGCCAGGAACTCGTCTTTGCGCTCCATCATGCGCTTGGAGTCGATGCAGGTGATCTGGCTGACGCCGAAGTCGTGGTCCGCGATGTGGAAATCCTTGAAATCGCCGAAAAGAAGCGACTCGGTGGGTTTATTGTCCATCGACGCGGAGAAGATCGCCTGCCCGAGCTCGTCGAGCGAAATGTTTGCGATGCGCGCCATGCGCTCTGCCATGCGGTGGTCGCGCTGTGTGGCCGTGGGCGATTTGAACATGACGGTATCGGCGACAATTGCAGCTGCCATCAGTCCTGCGAGGCGGTCAGACGGAAGCAGGCCGCGCTCTTGATACATGGACGCGATGATCGTCGCGGTGGAGCCCACGGGCTCATTGCGGAAGTAGATGGGAGAACCTGTCTGGATATCGGCCAGCCTGTGGTGGTCGATGATCTCCAGAATGTCCGCCTGCTCGAGCCCCGGCACGGACTGAGATATCTCATTGTGGTCGACGAGCACAACGCGCTTGCGGCGCGGCTTTAAGAGGTGATATCTCGAGATCGTACCGACGACCTTGTCGTTTTCATCCAGGATTGGGTAGCTTCTGTGGCGGCTTTCCAGCATCACGTCCTTCACATCGTCGACAAAGTCCGTCAGATGGAACGCGTCCAGTTCTTCCGTCCGGCAGATGCGCCCAGCCTCGATCGCGTGATAGATCATACGCGAGGCTTTGAACGCGTCAAACGGCGTTGCGATGATACACGTCTGCGTTGGCAGTTCACGAAGCGCTTTCGGAAGCTCGGCCTGACACACGATCAGGCAGTTGACGTTCATTTCAATTGCGCGCCGCGCCATCTCGGGCTGGTCGCCGCAGATGACGATGGAGTTCTTCCCGGAAAACAGCAGATTCTCATTCTGCTGCGGAAGCGCGATGGATACCTCGCCGCTCACCCGGTCAACCAGGTACCCGGCTTCATTGATGACCTTGCCGTCGAGCACGTTTAAGAGATTAAAGATCGGCAGATTCTCTGCGTAGGTATTTTTGATCGTCTGCATGTCGTAGTCCGCGATTTCAGAGGGCGAGAGCATGCCGTAGAGCGTGCCGTCGTCGTTCGTCACGGGGATGGCCGGGACGCTTCGGTCGGACTGCAAGGCGTTCCACGCTCTGCTGATCGTCACCGCGCAGGAAAGCGCCGGCGGCGTATCGTAGTCCAGATCGCGGACCTGCGTGCGCATCGTCTGGATGCGGACCGGAGGCTCAAAGCCGAAGCGGTCGAGCACCAGCTGCGTCTCGTCCGAGATATGCCCGAGCCTTGCCGCGACATATTCGCGGTTCCCCAGCGCGTTCTGCAGCGCCGCATAGGCCATCGCGGAGACGATCGAATCGGTGTCGGGGTTCCGGTGGCCGGTGACATAAATGGGGTCCATGCGTTACGCCTCCTTTGTCGGAATATTGGGAAATTCCACGCCGTTCATCTTCATAATAAACCGCACGGGATAGTAGCGGTCGAGATAGTTCTGCACGTACCATTCGTACGTCGCGTCCGGTAAATGCACAAGCTCCGGCGCTTCGGTCCGGAAAAGCTTGAACGTCGTCTCATCGCCGGAGAGCAGTGCCGCGGCAAGCTCTCTTTGCCCCTCCTGCATGAGGCGGGCCAACGCTGCATCCATAATCGCTGCGCACGCCCGCTCGTCGGGGCCTGCCAGAGCCTCTTTGTTGCCGAGCCAGAGCAAAAACTCGTCCAAGCTAAGCAGCGTTCTGGCCGCCGCGTGAGAAAGCGTCTGGAATTCGTCCTTCGCGCCGCGCTTGGCGATGTCGATGAGATAGGAAAGCAGGTTATCCTCCAGACAAACGCTGTCCAAAAACACCTCGTAAATGTCGCGGATCTCGGCCTTCACGGGTGCTTCCGGCTCCTCGGGCACTTCCTCTTGCGGCTGCTCCTCTGCACCTTCCTGCGAAGTTTCCAGATTGGAGAGCGCCGCGAGCATCTGCGAGGGGTCGAAGCTTTCCAATTCCTCCTCCGGAATCGTCTCGCCGTCTTGCGCGGCGCACAGGCGCACAAATTCCGGAATGCCGATGGCAGCGATCTGCTGCTGAAGCTCGATGGCCTTTTCCATGTCGCCGGTTTTTGTGAGCATGATGCCGTCCGGCGCTTTGCGCGAGCCCTCGCAGATCTGGGATAAGTAGTTTAAGTAACGCTCTAACAGTGTCATACATGCCTCCTGCATGGTTTTTTCTGCCGCTAGTCTATCATGCCGGTGCGGGAATGTCAAAGAAAATCCGCCGGTTTTCAAACAAAAACGTCCCATTTTCGCAAGCAAACACCTTCGGACTTGCAAAACAGGACGTTTTTTGTGGGATTATTTGCCGTTGTCATCCGCGTCGGTTTTCTCCTCGTCTTCTCCCCAAAAGCCCTCGCGGTTTCCGAACGTCATGGCGAGGCCAAACAGCCCGACCGCGCAGCCGAGCAGCGCCATCATACGGTTCAGTGCCAGCGCGGCGACCGCGATGATCAGTCCAAAGAGCAAAAGCGCAATGCCGCACAGCTGCTTCTGGATATTCCGCATACCTGTCCCTCCTTCCTTTGTGCTCAGTATCCGCCATTTTTCGCCATCTGTCAACCCGAGCACCGAAATTTCTCTTGACAGGCGCGAATTCCTGCGTAAGATGAAAGCAAATCCATTTTGAAAGGCGGGTCTTTTATGGAACGCGCAAACGCATGGGAGCTCCTGCGGGAGTATAACAAGGATCATTTTCATTTGCAGCACGCGCTGACGGTCGAGGCCGTGATGCGCTGGTTCGCGAACGATCTGGGTTATGGCGCCGAGGCGGACTACTGGGGCATGATCGGTCTGCTGCACGACATCGACTTTGAGCTCTACCCCGAGCAGCACTGCGTCAAGTGCGTGGAGCTGCTGCAAAAAGGCGGCGTGCCCGAGGACATGATCCACGCGATCGTCAGTCATGGCTACGGCATCTGCGTCGATACCGCGCCCGAGCGCGAGATGGAGAAGGTACTCTTCGCCTGCGACGAGCTGACGGGGCTCATCTGGGCGGCCGCGCTCATGCGCCCGAGCAAGAGCACGAAGGATATGGAGCTCAAGTCGCTCAAGAAAAAGTACAAGGACAAGAAGTTTGCCGCCGGATGTTCGCGCGATGTGATCGCCCGGGGCGCGGAGCAGCTCGGCTGGGAGCTCGATACGCTCCTTTCCAAAACGCTTCAGGCCATGGCCGAGACGGAGGACACCATTCTCTTCGAGGTCGCCGCACTATAATCGGACTGGCCAATATTGCGTAGGGGGCGATGCCTACATCGCCCCGGCAAAATGCACCTGTTATTTCGAAAATTTACGGCGAATTCGTTGGTGCCCTTGGGTCGATGTGGGCATCGACCCCTACGGGTTTCAGGCGAGATTGATTCAGATACGACAAAATCCGGAACGCTTGGCGTTCCGGATTTTTCTGCCGCTTAAAAAGCGTTTGTCTCGGGGAGGATGATGGCGGCGATGATATAGAGCCAGATGCTCAGGCCGCCCGCGAGGACGAGCGCTGCCGTAATGAGGCGGATGAGGTTGGAGTCGACATCAAAATAGTGGGCGATGCCGCCGCACACGCCGCAGATTTTTTTATCGATCGAAGCACGGCAAAGTCTTTTGGGTTCCATGGTAAGCTTCCTTTCTGCCGCGAATACGCGCGGCTACTGCAAAATGTTGTATTCCGCCTTGACCTGCAGGATGCGAAGGACGCTTTCATCAATGCGCGCCTGCATGAGCGTGCCATCGCTCAGAGCCTGCTTCACGCCGTCAAACGCGGCCTGCAGATCCTGCGGCATAAGAATCATATCGACGCCCGCCTGCAGGGCCTTGACCGCCGCTTCGCCGGAGGTGTAGTGGTCGGTGATGGAGGCCATCTGGTGGGAATCTGTAATTATGACGCCGGTAAAGCCCAATTTGTTCCGCAGAAGATCCGAAACAATTTTGGAGGACAGATCGGACGGCGTTTCGTCGCCCACCACCTCGGGCACGCTCAGATGGCTCACCATCACAAACGGCGCGCCGGATGCGATGCCGGAGGAGAAGGGGAGAAAATCACAGGCCTCGAGCTCCTCCTGCGTTTTGGTCAGGATGGAGGTGCCATAGTGATCGTCGGTGATGGCGCTTCCGTAGCCGGGGAAGTGCTTGAGGCAGGGGGCGATCTCCTCTGCTGTCAGGCTCTGCGTCATGATGGATACCAGAGACGCGCAGAGCTGCGGGTCCGTTCCGAATGAGCGCGAACCGATGACTGCCGAAGCCCCTGATGATACGTCCGCCACGGGCGCAAAGTCCATGTTAAAGCCGATGGCGTGCAGCGTGCCGCCGATGTCCTGTCCCGCCTGATAGACGGCCGCCGGATCTGCCTGCTCGCCAAGAGACTGCGCCGAGGCAAATTCCTTTGCGCCCATGGCGGGGTTCGAGCCGACGCGGCTGACGGTGCCGCCCTCCTCGTCTGTGCCGAGGAAGAGGGGGATTTTTGTGTAGGCTTTCGTGTTATGGAGCATTTCCTGCGTCTGCGCGCGGCTTTCCAGATTCTTTGCAAAGTAGATGATGCCGCCGACCGGCTGCTCTTCCAGCGCGTTTTTGGTCGAATCGCCCGCGCGTGTCGCGGTTTCCACGCCGGTAAGGAGCTCGGGCGTAACATAAAACAGCTGCCAGATTTTTTCGTCCGCCGTCATAGAGGCAAGTGTTGTTCTTGCACGCTTGTCCGCCTCGGCGGAAATGAGGCCCGTGTCGGAAGGCTCTGTTTGCTCGGGCTGATCGACAGATGGCTGCGTGTCGGGCTCGGGCTGCGTCTCCGCCGCCGGGGGAATTTCTCCCTCATAGGCCTGCTCACGCTCGGGTTCGACGACGGCGTCCTCCTTTTCAAAGACGGAGTTCGTTTCGAGCGACGTGACCTCCTGCGGCGCTTTCTGCGGCAGGACCTGCACGAGAAGGAATCCCGCGCCCGCCAGCAAGGCCAGACTGAGCACGACGAGCAGGATGGATAAAATACGGTTTGTTCTGCGCTTCATGCAGGCTCCTTTCTAAAATTCCTTCCAAAGAAGGCGCGTGTTACTTGTGATACAGCGAATGCGACTGATAGACCGGCTCGCACGTGACGTTCATGCCGAGCTTTTTGAAGACGTTCACGTCAACATCCGAGAGGATAACCGACGAGTGGACCTCTCCGCCGCGAAGAGAGGAGAGTGCCTCCATGGCGAGCTCCGCGGTGGGATTTGTGACGGCAGACATCGAAAGGGCAATGAGCACCTCGTCGGTGTGCAGCCGCGGGTTCGTGTTTCCGAGATGCTCGACCTTTAAGTGCTGAATCGGCGCGAGCACCATGGGGGAAATGAGGTTTACATTGTCGCGGATGTTCGCGAGCGTTTTGAGGGAATTGAGAAGCGCCGCGCAGCTGGCTCCCATGAGCCCCGAGGTCTTGCCGGTAATAACTCTGCCGTCGGGAAGCTCGATGGCGACGGCGGGGTTTCCGGTCTGCTCGGCCTTAGCCAAAGCTGCCGGGACGGCTTTGCGCATCGAAACGTCCAGGTGCAGCGAGTTCAGGAGCATTTCCTGCTTGTGGAGCTCGGACGGCGTGGATGTGCCCTTGCGCACACCGACGGCGGTCGCGTAGTAGCGGCGGATGATCTCCTGACACGAGGCCTCGCGGCAGGCTTCATCGTCGACGATTGCGCTTGCGATCATGTTGACGCCCATATCCGTCGGACTCTTGTAGGGGCACTCGCCGTAGATGGTGCGGAACATGGTCTCGAGGACCGGGAAAATTTCAATGTCGCGGTTATAGTTGACCGTCGTCACGCCGTAAGCGTCCAGATGGAACGGGTCGATCATGTTGACGTCGGCAAGGTCTGCCGTGGCCGCTTCGTAGGCGAGGTTTACCGGGTGCTTGAGCGGGAGGTTCCAGACGGGGAAGGTCTCATATTTGGCGTAGCCCGCGTCAATGCCGCGCTTGTGCTCCTGGTAGAGCTGGCTCAGGCAGGTCGCCATTTTGCCGGAGCCGGGGCCCGGCGCGGTCACGACGACAACGGGGCGGGAGGTCTCAATGTAGTCGTTTTTGCCGTAGCCGTCGTCCGAGACGATGAGGGGGATGTTCGAGGGGTAGTCCGCGATGGGATAGTGCTTGTAGACGCGCACGCCGAGGTTCTCTAATTTATGCTGGAAGAGCTCCGCCGCGTGCTGGCCGCGGTACTGGGTGATGACGACGCTGCCGACATAGAGCCCGATGGAGCGGAACGCGTCGATCAGGCGCATAACGTCCATGTCGTAGGTGATGCCGAGGTCGCCGCGGCGCTTGTTGAGCTCGATATGCTCGGCGCAGATGGCGATGACGATCTCTGCCTGATCTTTTACTTGCAGCAGCATTTTCATCTTGCTGTCCGGCTCGAAGCCGGGGAGCACGCGCGAGGCGTGATAGTCGTCGAAGAGCTTGCCGCCGAACTCCAGATAGAGCTTGCCGCCGAACTTGTCGACGCGCTCGAGAATTTTCTTCGATTGCAGCTCAAGATATTTCTGATTGTCAAATCCGATCTTTGTCATATACTACCTCTGTTTCTGTGTTCCAATGCGAGGGTGGTGCGAAAAAATTCAAACACCCGGCCATAATAACTATCGTCTGATATGATACCGTGAATCGGAGGAGAATGCAACTGTCTCCCACCTTGAAAATAAGCCAAAGATTCTGCTTCCGTTTTTACGGTTTTCCACAAGAATTTCAAAACCGGGGGAAACTTGACTTCATGGCCGAAAAACGATATACTTATATCAATATAATGGGTAATTATCCCCAGCAAACGCACGAAAACTGGTGAGGAAACGCAATGAAAAAACAGCAAGCCTATGGCAACGACAGCATCTCCGCGCTCAAGGGCGCGGACCGGGTGAGAAAGCGTCCGGCGGTCATCTTCGGCTCCGACGGCTTAGACGGCTGCGAGCATGCCGTATTTGAAATTTTATCGAACGCCATCGACGAAGCGCGCGAGGGACACGGAGATCTGGTGATCGTCACGCGCTATGAAGATCATTCCATTGAGGTAGAGGACTTCGGCCGCGGCTGTCCGGTCGACTGGAACGAAAAAGAAGGCCGGTACAACTGGGAGCTCGTGTTCTGCGAGCTCTACGCGGGCGGCAAATACGACAACAACGCCGGCGGCGACTATGAATTTTCCCTTGGTTTAAACGGCCTCGGCGCGTGCGCGACGCAATATGCCTCGCGCTATTTTGACGCCGTGATCCGGCGCGACGGGTTTAAATACACGCTCCACTTTGAGCGGGGCGAAATTGTCGGGCAGCTCAAAAAGGAGCCCGCCGACCGGAAAAAGACCGGCTCGACGTTCCGCTGGCTTCCCGATCTCGACGTGTTTACGGATATCAATATTCCCAAGGAGTATTACGAAGATACGCTCAAGCGGCAGGCGGTCGTGAACGCGGGCGTAACGTTCCGCTTCCGCAATGAGACCGCGCCCGGGAAATTCGAGACGACGGACTTTTACTATGAAAACGGCATTCTGGATTATGTCCGCGAGCTGACCGAGGATCAGGCGCTCACGATGCCGCAGTTCTGGGAGGCCGAGCGCAAGGGCCGCGACCGCGAGGATAAGCCGGAATACAAGGTGAAAATTTCGGCGGCGCTGTGCTTTTCGAACAAGATCAACCGCCTCGAGTACTATCACAACTCGTCGTGGCTCGAGTATGGCGGTGCGCCGGAGAAGGCGGCCAAAAACGCGTTCGTCTACGCCATCGACGCGTATCTCAAGTCGACGAACAAATACACGAAGTCGGAATCGAAAATTACGTTTCAGGACGTGGCGGACTGTCTGGTGCTGGTGACAAACTGCTTCTCGACGCAGACCTCCTATGAGAACCAGACAAAAAAGGCCATCACGAACAAATTTGTGCAGGACGCGATGACGGAGTTTTTCCGGGAGCGCCTGCATGTGTATTTTATCGAGAACAAGCAGGAGGCCGACCGCATTGCCGACCAGGTGCTCATCAACAAGCGGAGCCGAGAGTCGGCGGAAAAACAGCGGCTGAACATCAAAAAGAAGCTCACAGGGAATCTCGATATTTCGAACCGCGTGCAGAAATTTGTCGACTGCCGCACGAAGGATGTAGCCAGACGCGAAATTTACATCGTCGAGGGCGACTCGGCACTGGGCTCGGTCAAGCTCTCGCGCGATGCGGAATTTCAGGGCATTATGCCCGTGCGCGGCAAGATTTTAAACTGCTTGAAGGCGGACTATGAGCGGATTTTCAAGTCCGATATCATCACAGACCTCATCCGCGTGCTCGGCTGCGGGGTTGAGGTGCAGACAAAGAAAGCGAAGGATCTGACGAGTTTTGATCTTGCGAACCTGCGCTGGAACAAGGTCATCATCTGTACGGATGCCGACGTCGACGGCTATCAGATCCGGACGCTCATTCTCACCATGATCTACCGTCTCTGCCCCACGCTCATTGAAGAGGGGTATGTGTATATTGCGGAGTCGCCGCTTTATGAAATCAACTGCAAGGACAAGACGTGGTTCGCTTACACGGAAGCCGAAAAGGGCGAGATTTTAAAGAACCTCGAGGGCAAGAAGGTCTCCATCAACCGTTCGAAGGGCCTTGGCGAAAATGACCCGGAGATGATGTGGATGACGACGATGAACCCCGAGACCCGGCGGCTCATTAAGGTCATGCCCGAGGACATGGCGCTCACGCAGCAGGTGTTCGATCTGCTTTTGGGCGACAATTTGCAGGGAAGAAAAGACCATATCGCTGAAAACGGATATAAATATCTCGATCAGCTCGATGTATCGTAAGACGCAGAACGAAGGACGAAGAAACTATGGCGAAGAAAAAACAACCGGATGCGCCGAAGCGCATGGACCCGCACGTGCAGGGACTGCGGGCGGAGGTGATGGAGCAGCCCATCTGCCAGACGCTTGAGCAGAACTACATGCCCTACGCGATGTCGGTCATCGTCTCGCGCGCGATTCCGGAAATTGACGGCTTTAAGCCGTCTCACAGAAAGCTGCTGTATACGATGTACAAAATGGGGCTTCTCACGGGAGCCCGGACGAAATCGGCGAACATTGTCGGCCAGACGATGCGATTGAACCCGCACGGCGATCAGGCAATTTACGAGACGATGGTGCGTCTGGCGCGCGGCAACGAGACGCTGCTTCACCCGTTTGTCGACTCGAAGGGCAACTTCGGCAAGGTCTACTCGCGCGATATGGCCTATGCGGCGTCGCGTTATACGGAGGCCAAATTGGACCCCATTTGCGCCGAGCTCTTCCGGGACATCGACGCGGACACGGTCGACTTTGTCGATAACTATGACGGCTCGATGAAAGAACCGACGCTGCTGCCAACGACGTTCCCGAACGTGCTGGTGTCGGCCAACATGGGCATTGCGGTCGGCATGGCGTCCAACATCTGCTCGTTTAATTTGCAGGACGTGTGCCGGACAGCCATTGCGCTCATCAAAAATCCGGACGCAGACCTTCTTGATACGCTGCCCGCGCCCGATTTTCCAACCGGCGGCGAAATTCTGTATGATGCCTCTGAGATGCTGCAGATCTACAAGACCGGCCGGGGAACCTTCCGTCTGAGAGCAAGATGGCGTTATCTCAAGGAAGGAAACATGATCGAAATCTATGAGATTCCGTACACCACGGCGACGGAGATCATCATGGACAAGGTCGCAGAGCTCATCAAGGCCGGAAAGATCCGCGAGATTGCCGACATGCGCGATGAGACGGACCTGAACGGCCTGAAATTAACGATCGATCTGAAACGCGGCGTGGAGCCTGAGAAGCTCATGCAGAAGCTTTTCCGGGCGACGACGCTGCAAGACAGCTTCGGCTGCAACTTCAATATTTTAATTGGCGGCATGCCGCGGGTCATGGGCGTGCGTGAGATTTTTGAGGAGTGGACGGCGTGGCGCTGCGAATGTGTCAAGCGTCGCGTCTACCATCAGCTGCAAAAGAAGAAGGACAAGCTGCATCTTCTCAAGGGTCTTGGCAAAATTCTTCTCGATATCGACAAGGCCATCCGCATCATCCGTGAAACGGAGCTCGACGCGGAGGTCATCCCGAACCTCATGATCGGCTTCGGCATCGATCAGGTGCAGGCCGAGTATGTGGCGGAGATCAAGCTGCGCAACATCAATAAAGAGTTCCTGCTGAACCGCTTGCAGGAAACCGACAGCTTAGAGAAAGAAATTGCGGAGCTGGAAGATTTGCTTGGTTCCGACAAAAAGATCAAGGCCGTCATCTGCAAGGAGCTGGAGGCCGTCAGCGCGAAATACGGCCAGCCGAGAAAGACGCTTCTGATTTTTGACCATGAGCAGGAAGAACCGGACGAACCTGATGTGCCCGACTATCCGGTCACGGTATTCCTCTCTCGCGAGGGCTATTTCAAAAAAATCACGCCGCAGTCGCTGCGCATGTCCGGCGAGCAGAAGTTCAAAGAGGGAGACGGATTGCTTCTCAGCCGCGAGACGACGAACAGCGCCGAGCTTCTCGTCTTCACCGATCGCTGCCAGGTCTACAAGACGCGGCTTTCGGACTTTGACGATGGGAAAGCCTCGATCTTGGGAGACTATCTTCCCGGCAAGCTTGGATTCGACGAGGGAGAAAGCTTCTTTGCCGCGATTTTCCCGGGCGACTACACGGGAAATCTGCTCTTCGTCTTTGAAAACGGCAAATGCGCGAAGGTGGAACTCTCCGGCTACGCGACGAAAACGAACCGCCGCAAGCTGACGGGCGCGTATTCTGACAAGAGCCCGTTAGTGGCCGTTTTGGAGCTGCCGCAGGAGCAGGAGCTTGCGCTCTACGCCTCCGACGGCCGGACGCTTATTTTCTCCACGGCGCTTCTTGCCGCGAAGACGACGAGAGCCACGCAGGGCGTTGCGGTCATGGCGCTTAAAAAGAACGCGAAGATCGTGCGTGTGCAGGTGCTTTCTGATAGCGCCATCGGCAATCAGGCGCGCTACCGCGCAAAATCGCTTCCGGCGGCAGGCGCGCTGCTGCGGCAGGAGGACACGGAGGAACAGCAAATCTCACTTGACTTATAATAGGAGGCTTGCACGATGACAAAGAAACCGGCCTGGAGTATTCTGCGCTACTGCGCGCTGCTGGTGATCGGAAACGCGATGTTCGCGCTGGGGTTCAACCTCTTTCTGGTGCCGAATTCATTGAATGTAGGCGGCCTGAGCGGTATCGCGATGATTTTGCAGCGCGTGCTTGGAAAAGGCGGCATCGGCCTTTATACGGCGGTAATGAACGTGCCGCTGTTTGTGATCGGCTACAAGCGGCTCGGGCGGGGCTTTTTCTTTGGGTCGCTTCTTGGCATGGCGTGCAATTCGCTGCTCATTGATCTGCTGGCCGGGCTTCCCGCGCCGCAGGTGGAGACGATGCTGGGCGTGATCTTCGGGGGCGTTTTGACGGGCGCGGGGCTCGGCCTCGTGTTTCTCCCGGGCGCGACCACGGGCGGCACGGACATTCTGGCGCGTCTTTTAAAGCGGCATTTGCGCGAGGTGAAGATGGGCTATGTGACGCTAAGCATCGACACGTGTGTTCTGATTCTGACAGGGCTTGTCTTCCGTGATATTTCAAAAACCCTCTACAGCGCCATCACGCTGTTCATCTGCTCGCGCGTTCTGGACGCGGTGCTCTACGGTCTCGACTATTCGAGCGTGGCGCTCATTATCTCGGACCGGTACGAGGACGTGTACCGCGCGATCGACAAGCAGCTGGACCGCGGCGTGACGTTTTTAGAAGGACGCGGCGGCTATACGGGCGCGCCGAAGACGGTTTTAATGACGGCGGTCAAAAGCCGGCAGATCTCCGAGCTCAAGCGTCTCGTGCAGTGTATCGACCCGAACGCGTTCATGATCGTCCAGCCCGCGCATCAGGTGCTGGGCGAGGGCTTCAAACGGTATAACGACGACATTTAAACGGAAAGCTCCCGGAGGTGAGACGGAATGAAGAGAATTCGGACCATTGCGCTTGGACTTGCGCTATGCAGCGCGCTTTCGGCGTGCAGCCGCTTTGTTCCGTCGAGCTATACCCGCGTTTCGGCGCACAGCCAGACCAAGAGCGAGCAAGTGGACACGAATGTCGTCAGTGTCGGCGATTACGCAGGGCTCCGGCGCGCGATCCGCGATTTTGTGCGCGGCGGCGTGGAACACGGCGTGATCCGGGTGCAGCAGTACGCGGGGGAGTCGCTGGAGGAGGACCTGGCGGCGGCGGCTTACTCCGTTGCGCGCGAGGACCCGGCGGGCGCTTACGCGGTGGATTACATGACGCACGAGTGCACGCTCATTGTCTCCTACTATGAAATTCACGTCGACATCACCTTCCGCAAGACACAGACGGCGCTGGCCGATATTCCCTATGTGAGCGGGCAGGCAGAGCTCGAGCGGCGGCTCCATGAGGCGATGGACAGCTACGATTCTGTGCTGACGATCTACGCCGGATTCGAGCAGGAGCCGGACTACGCGGCGCTGGCGCAGGAATACTACGAAGAAAATCTGGGCAGGCTCATGGCGCTGCCGCAGATCACGGTGGAAAACTACCCGCAGGGCGGAAAGACGCGCATTGCGGAGCTGACGCTTTCCTACCCACAGCCGGCGCGGACGCTCGAGAGCATGGCGCAGCAGGTGGCGGACACCATCCGCGCGGCCTCAGTTTATGTCCGCTTCCGCGAGAGCCCGTGGGAAAAGACGCAGCTTCTGTATTCCTATCTCACTGAGCGCTTTACATACACCGAGGAGCAGACGCAGACCCCCATCTACTCGCTTCTTTGCGAGGGCATGGCCTCGAGCTGGAGCATGGCGCAGTGCTGGGCGCTTCTTTGCGAGGAGGTCGGGCTCGAGTGTCAGGTCGTGAAGGGGCTGCGCGGCAGCTCGGACTACTGGTGGAACCTGATTTCGCTCGACGGCTCGACGTGGTACCACATTGACCTCATGCAGGACGTGAGAAGCCAATCCGGCCTGCAGCTTCGCTATGACGAGGATATGACAGGCTATTACTGGGACACGGAGGCCTATCCCGCGTGCCCCGCGCCCGAAAACGCAGCGCCAACTACAGGGGAGACGACCACGCCGGAGTTGCCCGAGACGCCGCCTGCCGAAGAGCCCGATGCGCCGCAGGAGCCGACGGAGGAAACGCCGGACAACGTGGGTTCCGAGACGGCAGGGAACGCGGCAGACCCCACGCTTCAGAATTTTCGGTAATTTCCAAATAGCACTTGACTTTTCCGGTTTTTCTGCTATAATCATACCTGCATTTGAGTGATGCGGGTGTAGCTCATCCGGTAGAGCGCCACCTTGCCAAGGTGGAGGTAGCGAGTTCGAGCCTCGTCACCCGCTCCATAAAACGACTGGTTTTCGCCGGTCGTTTTTTATTTCCAAAAAAGCGGTAAGGGGACGATGCGGTGCATCGTCCCCTTTGTGCTATTTAAAAAGCGAAAGAGCTTACGCGGAAATCAGCGCGTATTTGCGGCTGTAAATTTCGTAATCGCGGCGGAACTCGGGCGCGCTCTGCTTGATGCCGTCGAGGTATTCGTGAAGGTCCAAGCTCCTGTGCTGAGTCTCGAGGACGCAGCCCGCGATGTTTGAGCAATGATCGGCCACGCGCTCGAAGTTGGTTAGTAAATCTGTCCAGATAAAGCCGGTCTCCAGGCTGCATGCGCCTTTTTGCAGCCGCGCAATTTGCCGCGTGCGCAGCTGGCCCTTGAGGGTGTCGATGACCTGTTCGAGAGGCTCGACGCGGCTGGCCGCGGTGAGGTCTCCTGTCTGGAAGGCGGTGATGCTCAAAGTGGTGATCTCCTGCACGGCGCGCTCCATCGTGGAGAGCTCCTGCTGCGCGTCCGGAGGAAGGGCGATCTTCTTTGCGTGGAGCTCTTCGGCGGACTCGAGGATGTTGACTGCGTGGTCCGCGATGCGCTCAAAGTCGCTGATGAGGTGCAGAAGGCGGCCCGATTCGTCAGAGTCGCTTGCGGCCATCGGGCGGCGGGCGAGCGTGAGAAGATAGGTGCCAAGATGGTCTTCATAGCGGTCGGTGCTGTCTTCCAGTTTCCGGATGCGCTCGCCCAGTGCGGGATTTGCAGACGAAAGAGAATCGATCGAGAGATTCAGTGCCTCGGCGGCCTCTTTTGCCATGTCGAGCGCCACCACGCGGCAGCGCTCCACGGCGATGGCCGGGGTCGTCATCAAGCGTTCGTCGAGCATGGAGTCGGTGCTCTCTTTGGCCGTTTTGTCCGGGACGACCGCGATGGAGAGCTTTTCCAGAAGACCGCTTGCGGGCATGAGGATCGCCGTGCAGACGATGTTGAAGAGCGAGTGCGCAACGGCGATGGTCGCCGCCGTGGCGGGAAGGGACAAAAATGCGGGCTGGAGCATGGCGCGCACAACGCAGAAGATGATGAGCATGACCGCCGTGCCGATGATGTTGAAGCTCAGGTGGACGACGGCGGCGCGCTTTGCATTCGTGTTTGCGCCGATGGACGAGAGCATCGCGGTCACGCACGTACCGATGTTCTGGCCCATGATGATGGGAATGGCCGAGGCCATGGTAATTGCGCCCGTACTGGCCAAGGCCTGCAAAACGCCGACGGAAGCAGACGATGACTGGATGATCGCCGTAAAGACTGCACCCGCGAGCACGCCCAGAATCGGGTTCGAGAACAAAAGCAGGAGATTGCGGAAGCTCTCGCTCGAGCGAAGCGGGGACACAGCGCCGCTCATCGCCTCCATGCCGTACATCAAGACGGCAAAGCCAAGTAAGATAGAGCCCGTGTCCTTTTGCCGCTCTTTGCCCGCCATGATGAGGATGATGCCGATGAGCGCGAGAATCGGGGTAAAGGACGAGGGCTTCAGGAGCTGGATAAACAGGCTCGAGCCGTCAAGGCCTGCTAAGCTGAGCAACCACGCCGTGACCGTCGTGCCGACGTTTGCGCCCATGATGACGTGGATGGCCTGCTTGAGGGTCATAAGCCCCGAGTTGACAAAGCCCACGACCATGACCGTTGTGGCAGAAGACGACTGGATGACGGCTGTCACGCCGAGACCGGTCAAAAAGCCTGCGAGCTTGCTTCCGGTGAGCTTCCCGAGCAGCGCCTTGAGCTGCCCGCCCGCACGCTTTTCGAGCGCCGCGCCCATGACGTGCATGCCGAACAAAAACAGGCTCAGGCCTCCAATTAAATTCAGAACGTCAAATAAACTCATGGATGATACCTTCCTCTTTTTCTTACGTAATCTTGATCCTCTATTTACAGAAGAAATCATACCGCTGCTTCGTAAAATTTGCGTCCCGGCCAATGTAAAATCCATGTCAAATGTTCGGCGCTTTTGTTAACGTATGTAAAATCCCTGCCCATTTTGTTAAAAGAACCAAAATGGACAGGGAAAATTTATGCGATTCGCGAGAAAACACATCCTTCCGGCTTGAAACCGTGCGTTAAAACGTAACCGTGATCGTCGTGCCTTTGCCGGGCTGGCTTTTGAGCTCGAGTCTTGCGCCGTGGTACTGTGCGGCGTGGCGGACGATGGAAAGGCCGAGACCCGTGCCGCCGACCTCCTTGGAGTGGCTCTTGTCGACGCGGTAGAACCGCTCAAAGACGCGCGGCTGGTGCGCGTACGGAATGCCGATGCCGGTATCGGAGACTGTCAGAATGACGTGCTCGCCGCTTTCATGGATACTGAGCGTGGCGCTGCCGTTCGGGACGTTATATTTGATGGCGTTGTCGAGAAGATTGTAGATCATCTCCTTGAGCAGCTGCTCCACGCCCAGAATTTCCGCGTGCTCGCCCGTGAGATGGAGCGCGACCGACTGCTTGGCCGCAACAGATTCCAGCCGCTCGATCACAGCTTCGCCCAGATCGTAGAGATCGACCGGTGCGCGCTGGAACTGCGTGCTGTTTTCATCTAACCTCGATAGCTGGATGATGTCGTTTACAAGCCCGATGAGGCGCAGGCTCTCTTTATAGATATCACCCGAAAACTCAGGAATTTTCTCCGGCGGGACGAGGCCCTCCTTCATGAGCTCGGCGAAGCCCGAAATTGAGGTGAGCGGCGTTTTGAGCTCATGCGACACGTTCGCGGAAAACTCGCGGCGGAGCCGGTCTCGCTGCTCGCGCTCGGTCACGTCCATAAAAAGAATCACCGCGCCCGCCACCTGTCCGGAGGCCACAACGGGGTTCGCGAGCACCTGCCAGCTCGTCTCGTCGATGGTAAGAAGCAGCTCCGCGTGAGAGCCCGAGAGCGCCGTGTCGACCGCGTCAAAAATCTCCTGCTTGCACCCCGCGTCGTAGAGCAGACACCCGGGCTTCAGCTCGTGCCCGCCGAGGACCTCGAGCGCGCTGTGGTTGCTCGAAAGCACATGCATCTTGCAGTCGACAAGAAGAAACCCTTCGCGCATGTTTTCCGTGATCGCCGTAAACTCGCGCTGGCGCAGCTGAAGCTCGTTCATCTGCTTGCCGATGGTGCGGTTCTGCTCGCGGAGCTTGTCAAAAAGCGGGGTGAGTTCGGGGTAGCTTGGCAGCGGGGTGGGGTGGTCCAGATGAATGGCGTTGATGGGCTTTGTGATGCTCTGCGCGAGTCGGTAAGACAGCACGCCGCAGAGGATGAGAACGACCGTCGCGACCCATAAAAACGGGGTCAGCAGCATGAGAACCATTGCCGGAAGGGAATTTTGCGTACACGAAACGCGCAGCACCGTTCCGTCCGTCATGCGCCGGGCATAATAGAATGTACGCTGCAAAAGCGTCTGGGAATAGCGGGATGACTGCGCCTCGCCGTCTGCCAGCGCCCGGTCGATCTCCTCGCGCCCGGTGTGGTTGGAAAGCTGGTCGGCCGGAGCGGCGCTGTCATAGAGCACCGAGCCGGAGGCGTCGACCCATGTCACGCGGTCGCTTGGTACGAAGCCGTCAAAATATGAAGCGCCCTGCGCGCCCAGACCCTGTGCGATGGCGGACGTTTCTGCGCGGAGCCTTGCAAACGCTTCGTCCTCGTAGTCGCGGTACATGACGCCGAAGAATAAAAGCGCGCTGGCAAGAAGTGCCGAGATGGCGACAAGATAGGAGTTCCGAAGAATTTTTCCCGTCATGTGCCGGACCCCAGCTTATAGCCCACGCCGCGGATCGTCTCAATGAGGCTGCCTGCCGCGCCGAGCTTGACGCGAAGCGTCCGGATGTGAACATCGAGCGTCCGGTTCTCACGCTCGGCTTCAAAGCCCCAGACTCTGTCCATCAGCACCTGCCGCGTGAGAACAAGCCCCTGATTATCGAGAAGCAGGCATAGAAGCTCAAATTCCTTGTTGGTGAGCGTCACATCCTGCGAATCCACGCGTACGATATGCTGCTCGGGGCTCACATAGAGCGGCCCCAGCCGGTATTCACGCACCGACTGCGCAGGCTGCGAGCGGCGGAGCACGGCGCGGATGCGCGCAATGAGCTCTAACATACTAAAAGGCTTCGAGATAAAATCGTCCGCCCCGTTGTCAAGGCCGATGACCCGGTCGAATTCCGAGTTTTTCGCCGTCAGCAAAATGACCGGCAGCCGCCTTGTCTCCGGCGCGGCGCGCAGCTTTTTTAAAATTTGCAGCCCGTCTTCCTCCGGCAGCATGATATCCAGCAGCACGAGCTCGGCCGGATGCTGCTCCATCGCCCGCCAGAATTTCGACGGCAGCGAGAAGCCCTCGGCCTCAAAGCCCTGGCTTTCCAGACCGTAGATGACGAGCTTTCGGATGCTGTCGTCGTCCTCAAGAAAATAAATCACGTAAAGTCCTCCCGTCCGTTTGTACTTTGATAGTATCGTAAAAAAGGCGCAAAATCTATGATGCACGCAAGATTTAACATAGATTTAATATTGAAATGCCGGTACATTTAACACAGCACGCTTATATTAAATTTGTGATTCTATGGATATGGAGCCAGACATGAGTATTTCAAATGTGATTTCTCTGCTCAGCGGTATCGCACTGTTCCTGTTCGGCATGGCGCTGATGGGAGACGGGCTGAAAAAAGTCGCGGGCAACAAGCTGGAAGTGATCTTATATCAGTTGACCGGAAAGCCCCTCAAGGGCTTTTTGCTCGGTACGGCGGTGACGGCGGTCATCCAGTCGTCGTCGGCGACGAGCGTGATGGTGGTCGGCTTTGTCAACTCCGGTATGATGCGCGTGCGGCAGGCCATCAGCATCGTTATGGGCGCGATTCTGGGCACGAGCATCACGGGCTGGATCATCTGTCTTTCCGACCTCGGCGGAGGCGGCGGGTGGATCGACCTTTTTTCCACAGCGACGCTCACGGGTGTCATTTCCGTGATCGGCATCGTGCTTCGCATGTTCTCCAAGAACCAGACGAAGCAGCACGTGGGCGATATTCTCATGGGCTTCGCGGTTCTGATGTTCGGCATGTCGACAATGTCGGCGGCGGTGTCTCCGCTTCGCGACGAGCCGGTCTTCCTTCGCATCCTGACCTCGTTCTCCAACCCGCTGCTTGGCATTTTATTTGGTACGCTCTTTACCTGCGTGCTGCAAAGCGCGTCGGCGGCAGTCGGCATTTTGCAGGCGCTGGCGTCTACGGGCGTGATCGATTTTTCCATCGCCCTTCCCATCATCATGGGCATTGCCATCGGCGCAGCGCTGCCGGTGCTTTTGTCCGCAGTCGGCGCGAACGTCGACGGCAAGCGCACGGCCATGGTCTATCTCGTGGTCGAAGTCGCGGGCGTTGTGTTCTGGGCGGCGGCTTTTTATCTCGCGAACGCCGTGTTCCGGTTCGATTTTATGGATATGCCGATGACGAGCGTTTCCATCGCGTTTGTCAACACCCTCTTCCGCTTTGTGAAGGTCGTGATCCTGCTGCCGTTTACGGATGTGATCGAGGCAGTTGTGAACGCGCTCATCAAGGACAAGGGCGAGGAAAAGAACGCCAACGAGCCCGCCGCGATGCACCTGGAGGAGCGCTTCTTGCAGCACCCGGCGCTTGCCATCGAGCAGAGCCGCATCACGATCAACTCCATGGCCGCCGACGCGGAGCTCAACTTCTCGGGCGCGCTGGCGCTTCTGGAAAACTACTCCGACGAGGACTTTGCCGAGGTGCAGCGGATGGAGGGCATGATCGACCGGTACGAGGACATTCTGGGCACGTATCTTGTCAAGCTGACCGGCCGCGAGCTCACCGGCCGCCAGAGCGCGGACGTTTCGAAATTTTTGCATACGATCTCCGATTTTGAGCGAATCTCCGACCACGCGCTCAATGTCGCCGAGGCTGCACAGGAGATTCACCAGAAGGGGATCACCTTCTCCGGCGACGCGCGGCACGAGCTTTCCGTTCTGACAGACGCCCTGCGCGAAATTCTGCACAACGCCATCCGCGCGTTTATTATGGAGGACCTTGAGCTTGCCAAGAGAGTCGAGCCGCTGGAGGAGCTCATCGACGCGCTGTGCGACGAGATGAAGCTCCACCATGTTGACAGACTTCAAAAGGGCGTATGTACGCTCAGCCAGGGCTTTGTGTTCAACGATCTTCTCACCAACTACGAGCGTGTCGCCGACCACTGCTCCAACATCGCCGTTGCGATGATCGAGCTTGAGGCAGACTCGTTCGATACCCACGAATATCTCAGCAGCGTCAAGGCCATGAAATCCGCGGCCTATGAGCGCTATTATGAGGAATACCGGCAGCAGTTTGCACTGTAAAGCTTTTTGCCCATGCGTTTTTGCACGCATGGGCATTTTGCGCTGTATCTGCGATTGCAAACACGGTTGATGTGTGTTAGGATAGCGCGGAAGGGGGAGGAAATATGCAGCAGATCGGGCGCTTTGCGCCAAGTCCCAGCGGCAGAATGCATCTGGGAAACGTCTTTTCGGCCATGCTCGCGTGGCTGTCCATCCGAAGCTGCGGCGGAAGGCTCGTGCTGCGCATCGAGGACCTGGACCCCGACCGGTGCAGGCCGGAGTACGCGGACACCCTCAAGCGTGACCTCGAGTGGCTCGGGCTCACGTGGGATACGGAGCAGACCCCGCAGAGCCGACGCTCGGAGGCCTACCGGGAGATGTTTTCCCAGCTGGAGGAGCGGGGGCTTATTTACCCGTGCTACTGCTCGCGCACCGAGCTTCACGCCGCTTCCGCGCCCCACGCGTCGGACGGAACCGTGCTCTATGCCGGAACGTGCCGGAATTTAACACCTTCCGAGCGCGCGGCGAAGACGAAAGCCCCGTGCTGGCGCGTCCGTGCGCCGGACGAGGACGTTTCTTTTACGGACGGCGTGCAGGGCGAATACACGCAGAATTTAGCGCACGGTTGCGGGGATTTTATCCTCCGCCGGGCCGACGGTGTGTACGCCTATCAGCTGGCGGTTGTGACCGACGATGCGGAGGCCGGCGTGACGCAGGTGGTCAGAGGCAGCGATCTTTTATCCTCCACGCCGCGGCAGATCTGGCTCCAGCGGCAGCTCGGCTTTCCGAAGCCGGACTACTATCATGTGCCGCTGCTCGTCGCGCCGGACGGAAGGCGGCTTTCCAAGCGCGAGTGGGATCTGGACATGGGCGCGCTGCGCGAGCGGTATGTGCCGGAGACGCTTTTGGGGCTTCTCGCACACGCGTGCGGGCTTCTTTCTCACAGCGAAGCGGTTCGCGCGGACGAGCTTGCAAAGGAATTTTCATGGCGAATGGTGCGAAAAGAGAATATTGTTATCGCAAATCCGTAAAAATAGAGCGAATAGGGTTTGCAAGATAGCAGAGTGCGTGTTATAATACGGCTGTATGGGACTTTTCTTGGAAAAGTATGATTCATATTGAAGGGATGAAAAAAATGTACAAAATTGCGTGCAAAAAGGAACTCAATTCCGCGGTGACGTACATGGAGATCGAAGCTCCGTTCGTTGCCAAAAAGGCGAAAGCCGGACAGTTCATCATTTTCCGCGTCGATGACAAATCCGAGCGCGTGCCGCTGACGATCGCGGGCTACGACCGCGAAAAGGGCACGGTAGCAATCATCTTCCAGAAGGTCGGTCTGTCCACGGAGCTGCTCGGCAGCCTCAACGAGGGCGACTATATTCAGGACTTCGTGGGCCCGCTTGGTAAGCCCACCGACGTCGAGGGCAAAAAGCGCGTGTGCGTGGTCGGCGGCGGCGTTGGCTGCGCGATCGCGTATCCGTCGGCGAAGGCCTTCAAAGAGGCAGGCGTTGAGGTCGACGTCATCATCGGCTTCCGCAACAAGGATATCGTCATTCTGGAAGACGAGTTCAAGGCCGCCTGCGACCATCTGTATCTCATGACCGACGACGGCAGCTACGGCGAGCACGGCTTCGTTACCGTCAAGCTCCAGCAGCTGCTCGAGGCCGGCACCCAGTATGACGAAGTGCTAGCAATCGGCCCGATCCCGATGATGAAGTTCGTCTCCAAGACCACCGAGCCCTTTGGCGTGAAGACCATCGTTTCCCTCAACCCCATCATGGTCGACGGAACCGGTATGTGCGGCGGCTGCCGCGTGACGGTTGGCGGCGAAGTGAAGTTTGCCTGCGTCGACGGCCCCGATTTCGACGGCCACAAGGTAGACTATGCAGAGCTCATGAACCGCAACGGCGTGTACCGCGAGCGTGAGGCCGAGGTTCGCCAGACGCACAAGTGCCGGCTTGAGAAGCTGGGCGAAGAGCTCATCAAGTAAGGGGAGGAGAAGAACAATGGCTAATATGCAGATGACGAAAACTCCGATGCCGGAGCAGGACCCGAACGTCCGCAATAAGAATTTTAAAGAAGTCACCCTGGGCTACACCGCCGAGATGGCCATCAACGAAGCACAGCGCTGCATGCAGTGCAAGAAGCCGAAGTGCGTTGAGGGCTGCCCGGTCAACATCCGTATCCCGGAGTTTATCGCAAAGGTCGCCGAGGGCGATTTCGCCGCGGCCTATGAGGTCATCACCTCCACGAACGCGCTGCCTGCGCTCTCCGGCCGTGTCTGTCCGCAGGAGACGCAGTGCGAGTCCAAGTGCGTGCGCGGCGTGAAGGGCGAGCCGGTCGCCATCGGCCGTCTCGAGCGCTTTGTCGCCGACTGGTACCGCGAGAACGTGAACGCTATGCCCGAGAAGGTCCCGTCCAACGGCATCAAGGTCGCCGTCGTCGGCTCCGGTCCTTCCGGCCTTACCTGTGCGTCCGAGCTTGCCAAGAAGGGCTACGAGGTTTCGATCTTTGAAGCGCTCCACACCGCAGGCGGTGTTCTGGTTTATGGCATCCCCGAGTTCCGTCTGCCGAAGGCGATCGTCGCAAACGAAGTTGAAAAGCTCAAGGCGCAGGGCGTCACGGTCATGACCGACATGGTTATCGGCAAGGTGCTCTCGATCGACGAGCTGTTTGAGGAGCTCGGCTTCAAGGCTGTCTTCGTCGGCTCCGGCGCAGGCCTTCCGATGTTCATGCACATTCCGGGCGAGGCCCTCAAGGGCGTTTGCTCCGCGAACGAATATCTCACCCGTATCAACCTCATGAAGGCGTACAAGGAAGAGTACGACACCCCGATCCTGCACTCCAAGGCGGCTGCCATCGTCGGCGGCGGCAACGTCGCGATGGACGCGGCGCGCTGCGCAAAGCGTATGGGTGCGGAAAAGGTCTACATCGTCTATCGCCGCGGCGAGGCCGAAATGCCTGCACGTCTTGAAGAGCAGCACCACGCCAAGGAAGAGGGCATTGAGTTCATGACCCTCACGAACCCCGTTGAGATCCTCGGCGGCGAGGATGGCCGCGTGAACGGCATGAAGTGCATCAAGATGGAGCTCGGCGAGCCCGACGCTTCCGGCCGCCGTCGTCCGATTCCGGTCGAGGGCAGCGAATTTGTGCTGGACGTCGATACGGTCATCATGTCGCTCGGCACGAGCCCGAACCCGCTGATTCGTTCCACGACCCCGGGTCTGGAAACGAACAAGAAGGGCGGCATCATCGTCGACGAAAACGAGATGTCCACGCGCGAGAACGTCTTCGCGGGCGGCGACGCTGTCACAGGCGCGGCTACCGTTATCCTCGCGATGGGAGCCGGCAAGAAGGCCGCGGAAGCCATCGACCGCAAGCTTCAGAACAAGTAAGGTTTACATCCCGAAAAACAGGTTACAATTTCCATAAGCAAGGCTCCGGCAGCACTGCTGCCGGAGCCATTTTACGTATGGAGGAACGGCTATGAAGGTCAAAGACTGCATGACGAGAAATGTGATCTGCGTTGGGGAGTATGAGAGTGCGGACGTTGCGGCAAGGCTCATGGTGCGCTATAACCTCGGGAGCCTCCCCGTAAGGCGGTTGGACGGAAGCTTGTCCGGGATGGTGACGGACCGGGATTTGGTCGTCCGGTGCATGGCGGGGGACAAAGCGCCCGGGAGCGTGCGCGTGGGGAGCGTGATGACAAAGCGGCTTGTGAGCGTGCCGGAGACGATGGACGTGACCATGGCCGCGCGCGTGATGGCCAAAGAGCAGGTAAGACGCCTTCCCGTCACGGGGCAGGGCGGCCTTGTGGGCTATCTGACGCTTGCCGATCTCTCGCGCGTGGACGATCTTTCCATGGAGGCGGGCGAGTGTCTCGGCGAGATCTGCGCGCCGGTGCGCCATCTGGACTGAAACGGCGGAAAAAACGAGGAAAAGCCGGAAAAATCTTTGGAAATGCGAAAAAAGTGTTTGACAAGCCAGCAATCGGATGCTATAATTTTTAGGCCGCATCAAAGAGGCAGAAAGATGGGCGTATGCCCACGCCTTCCGAGCGAGTCTACAAAAAAGGTAGGTGCAAATGACTATGCAGGCTATTATCGTTACCGGCGGTAAGCAGTACAACGTCAAAGAGGGCGATGTGATCTACATCGAGAAGCTCGCGGCGGAGGCTGACACAACCGTTACTTTCGATCAGGTTCTGGCAGTTGTCGACGGTGAGAACTCCAAGTTCGGTACCCCCGTTGTCAGCGGTGCCAAGGTTGAGGCGAAGGTTCTGAAGAACGGCAAGGGCAAGAAGATTCGCGTCTTCAAGTACCGTCCCAAGAAGGACTCCAAGTCCCTCCAGGGTCACAGACAGCCCTATACCAAGGTTCAGATTGAAAAGATCGCTCTGTAAGTTATGACCAGAGTCGAGTTTTTCGATCAGGACGGCCGAATCACCGGATTCAGCTGTTCCGGCCACAGCGGCTACGCGGAGGAAGGCAGCGACATTGTGTGCGCCGCCGTCACCACGGCCGTGAGGTTCGCGGAGTGCACGATCAACGATGTGCTCGGCGAGCGCGCAAAGACCAGAGTGAAGGAAGACGAAGCTCGTATTTCCCTCACGCTTCCCGCGACATGCGAAAACGAAGAGGCGGTGCAGGCCGTTCTGACCGGCATGATGCTCACGCTTTGCTCTCTGCGGGACGAGTATCCTGATTATATCGAAGTTTTGGAGGTGTCAAAAGATGCTTAACATTGGTTTCCAGTTCTTCGCGCACAAGAAAGGCGGCGGCTCGACCAAGAACGGTCGTGATTCCGAGTCCAAGCGCCTCGGCGCAAAGCGCGCAGACGGTCAGTTTGTTCTGGCTGGCAACATTCTTGTTCGCCAGAGAGGCACGCACATCCATCCGGGCAACAACGTCGGTATCGGCAAGGACGATACGCTGTTCGCTCTGATCGATGGCAAAGTCAAGTTCGAGCGCATGGGTAAGGATCGCAAGATGTGCTCCGTGTACGCTGAACAGTAATTTGCAGCCAACCCCCGAACGCGCTTCCCGCGTTCGGGGATTTATTTTCAAGAAGGCACGGGGCGCCTTCTTGAAAAGGATTGCACCGTGACTGCGCGCAAGCTTTTTGCGCGTTGCGCAAAAAGCTCACACTTGCACGGTGAGAGGAATTGTTCCCGTCGGCAGAGCCGCCGGATACAATGGATTTTCATTTTATTTCGCCATCTGCGGATGGCGAAACTCTGCGAGGCCGAACTCCCTGCGATAAGGAGGAACCCTAATGTTTATTGATAAAACGAAAATTTATGTGAAGGCGGGCGCGGGCGGTAATGGCGCGATTGCTTTCCATCGGGAAAAATATGTGGCGGCGGGAGGCCCGGACGGCGGCGATGGCGGCAACGGCGGTTCGATCGTTTTGCGGGTCGACGACAATCTGTCCACCCTCATGGACTTCCGCTATAAGCGCAAATATGTCGCCCCCAACGGCATGGACGGCCAGGGCGGCCGCTGCAAGGGAAAGCGCGGAGAAGACCTGATCATCAAGGTCCCGCGCGGTACGGTTGTGCGCGACAGCGAGACGAACGAGGTTATAAAAGACATGTCTGACTCGGAGGATTATATCCTCTGCAAGGGCGGCCGCGGCGGCTGGGGCAACCAGCATTTCGCAACGCCGACCCGGCAGGTGCCGCGCTTTGCAAAGGCCGGTCTTCCCGGCGAGGAGCACGAGGTCATTTTGGAGCTCAAGCTGCTCGCGGATGTGGGTCTGGTCGGCTTCCCGAACGTCGGAAAATCGACGCTTCTTTCTGTCACATCCAATGCGCACCCGAAAATTGCGAACTACCATTTTACGACGCTCTATCCGAATTTGGGCGTCATCTACGTTGCCGACGGCGTGTCGTTCGTGATGGCGGACATTCCGGGCATCATTGAAGGCGCGGCAGACGGTGTGGGTCTGGGGCATGACTTTTTGCGCCACATTGACCGGTGCCGCCTGCTTGTCCACATTGTGGACGTTTCTGGCAGCGAAGACCGCGACCCGGTCGACGATTTTGAAAAGATCAACGAAGAGCTCCGGCAGTATTCTCCCGATCTTGCGGCCAGACCCATGATCGTCGCTGCCAACAAGGTGGACCTTCTTCCGCCGGAGAGCGATAACCTCGAGCGACTCAAGGCGCACGTCGAGGCGCAGGGGTATGAGTTCTACGTGATTTCCGCCGCCACGACGAAGGGCACGAAGGAGCTCATGCGCACGATTGCGGGTAAGCTCGCGAATCTTCCGCCCGTGACGGTCTACGAGCCGGAATATATCAAGCCGCTTGCCGAGGCGGGAGACGCGAAGGAGCTCCAGATTCAGCAGTACGACGATCTGTGGGTCGTCTCCGGGCCGTGGATCATGAAGCTGATGAACGACATCAACTTTGATGACTACGAATCCAGAATGTACTTTGACCGCCAGCTCAGAAAATCCGGCCTGTTTGAACGTCTCGAGGAGATGGGCATTCAGGACGGCGACACCGTCAGCATTTTTGATTTTGAATTTGAATACACGAAATGACGCACAAAGCCCCGCAGCATTTCTGCTGTGGGGCTTTGTGGTTTGAAAAAGAAAAAGAGAAAAGAAAGAGGAAAACTGGATTTCCTGAGTCTTAGGATACGCCTCAATCATGTCGGAACTATGAACGAGAATCAAAAGAATTGTGAACACTTTCACCGAGATGGGGAAAAGGCCCGACGTTTGTCGGGCCTTTTGGCACGTTCCGGAAAAGTTCGGGAAATGCCTTACTTCATGGAGCGCTCGTAAGCTTCAATCATTTTCTTGACCATCTGGCCACCGACGGAGCCGGCTTCACGGGAGGTGAGGTCGCCATTGTAGCCGTTCTTCAGGTTGACGCCAACCTCAGACGCTGCTTCCATCTTGAACTTGTCCATGGCCTCGCGAGCCTCAGGGATGTTGATGTTGTTGCTGTTACGGTT
>ENA-UEQN01000643-UEQN01000643.1-human-gut-metagenome-genome-assembly--contig:-NODE-643-length-31400-cov-3.965265_pt1 | contig 31400 bp, 28 predicted proteins | sample MGYA00242940_ERZ507944 | MGnify/ENA primary metagenome ERZ507944 (study PRJEB26167, sample SAMN06115449) | human gut metagenome | host: Homo sapiens | place: China:Fujian | collected 2015-08-20... | reverse complement strand
CGCGGCCAGCGTCAAAAATACCGGCTGCATATAATAGCAGAGCGTCGCCGTCGCGACCGTCGTGTACCGGTACGCCTCAAAAAGCAGCGCCCAGTTGAGCCCCATCACACCGCCGGAAAGAAGCAGGATCCAGAGATTGTTCCGAACCGCCGGAAGGTCTAATTTCTGACGGCGCAGTGCAAGATATAAAAGCAGAAATATCGAGCCGAGAACACCTCTCGACAGCGCGATCATTCCAGAGCCGAGCGCGATATTACGCACGAAAAGGCTGATCGTTCCGAAAATGCACAGCGACGCAATCAGCTTGAGTTTCGATTGCGCTTCGATTATTTTCACAAAAAATCACCTCGTAATTTTGTCAATTTGCCGGTTTTCCCTATCATATCGCAGGACGCGCCGTTTCGCAAGTGCGATTCAGGAGGAAGCGCCGGAACCAATAAGGAGGAATCCATATGCAGGAAGTCAAAAGCCCCAAGAAGCCTTTGCTCTACTACTACGGTGTGGTGCTGCTGGTGCTGCTTGTCTTCAATCTCATCGTCACGCCGCTGCTTCTGAAGGAAGAGGTCACGGAGGTGGACTACGGTACGTTCATGTCCATGACGGAGGAGAAGAACATCGGTCAGGTGCAGGTCGAGGACCAGCAGATCGTCTTTACCGACAAAGACGAGAAAAACGTCTACAAGACAAACGCTATGGATGACCCGCAGCTCACCGAGCGTCTGTATGAATCGGGTGCAAAATTTTCAAAAGATGTCGACGCATCTACATCGCCGCTTCTGAGCTTGCTGATTACGGGAATCCTGCCGATGCTCATCTTCATCGGCCTCGGCCAGTACATGGCAAAGAAGCTCCGCGACCAGATGGGAGGCAAGGACTCCCTGATGTTTGGCGGTATGGGCAAGTCGAATGCGAAAATCTACGTCCAGTCCACAAAGGGTATCCGCTTTGACGATGTGGCAGGCGAGGACGAGGCGAAGGAGTCGCTTGCCGAGATCGTCGATTATCTTCACAATCCGCAGAAATACACCGACGTCGGCGCGTCGATGCCGAAGGGTGTTTTGCTTGTTGGCCCTCCGGGAACCGGTAAAACCATGCTCGCGAAGGCTGTCGCAGGTGAGGCAAATGTGTCGTTCTTCTCGATGTCGGGCTCGGAATTCGTTGAAATGTTCGTCGGCATGGGCGCGAGCAAGGTGCGGGACCTCTTTAAGCAGGCCAAGGAAAAAGCGCCCTGCATCGTCTTTATTGACGAAATCGACGCGATCGGCAAAAAGCGCGACAATCAGTTATCGTCGAATGACGAGCGCGAGCAGACGCTCAACCAGCTGCTCACGGAAATGGACGGATTTGAAGGAAACAACGGCGTCATCATCCTCGCTGCGACGAACCGGCCCGAGTCTTTGGACCCGGCTCTGACCCGCCCGGGACGCTTTGACCGCCGCGTCCCCGTCGAGCTGCCTGATTTAGCCGGCCGCGAAGCAATTCTCAAGGTTCACGCAAAGAAGATCAAGACTGCGGACGATGTGGATTTCCACACCATCGCGCGTATGGCCTCCGGCGCTTCGGGTGCAGAGCTGGCGAATATGATCAACGAGGCTGCCCTTCGCGCAGTGCGCAATAACCGCACGGTCGTGACGGAGGCGGACCTTGAAGAGTCCATCGAGGTCGTCATCGCGGGCTACCAGAAGAAGAACGCCGTGCTTTCCGACAAGGAAAAGAAGACCGTCGCATACCACGAGATCGGTCACGCGCTCGTTGCAGCCATGCAGACGCACTCCGCGCCGGTCCAGAAGATCACGATCATTCCCAGAACCTCCGGCGCGCTCGGCTACACGATGCAGGTCGAGACCGGGGACAAGTACCTCATGACGAAGGACGAGCTTGCCAACAAAATTTGCACTTATACAGGCGGCAGAGCTGCCGAGGAGGTCGTCTTTAACGAGATCACAACGGGCGCTTCGAATGATATTGAGCAGGCTACGAAGCTGGCGCGCGCCATGATCACCCGCTACGGCATGAGCGACGAGTTTGACATGGTCGCATTGGAAACCGTCAACAACCAGTACCTCGGCGGCGATACGTCTCTTGCCTGCTCGGCGCAAACGCAGCAGGAGATCGACAAGATGGTCGTCCAGCTTGTAAAGAGCCAGCACGAAAAGGCTATCGGCATTCTGAAAGCAAACCGCAAGGCGCTCGACGCGCTGGCAAAGTACCTCTACGAAAAGGAAACCATCACCGGCGAAGAGTTCATGGAGGTATTGAAGAAGGAAACGGAGGCGGAAAAACAATGAGGCAGCGTTCTTCTTATGGCTGGCTGGAGCTCGTCATCGGCATTTTGTTATCCGTGCTTGGCATTTACAGCTTTTTCAGACCCGTCGACTATCTTACGACGCTGATCGTGATCTATGGTATCGCCGCGCTTGTGACCGGTATTGCCGATATTGTATTCTACTGCAAGATGGAGCGGCATATCGGCTTTGCCCCGACGATCTCGCTGGCTACCGGTGTTCTCGGTGTGATGGCAGGCCTCGTTCTTATGGTCCACCCGGCCGCAGGGCGCTGGGCCATCGGGCTTTTCTTCCCGCTCTGGTTCATCGCGCACTGCATTTCAAGGCTCACACACCTGTCTGTTGTACGACTGATCGCGGGCACGACGTTCTATGTCTTTGACATGTTCATCAATATTCTCGGTATCATCCTCGGTGTTCTGATGCTCCTGACACCGCAGGTGACGCTTTTGTCCATGAACCTTGTCATCGGGTTCTACCTGCTGCTGCTTGGCATCGACTGCATCATCGAGGCCTGCACCAAGCTCGGCGCAAGATAATTTTTGAAATACAAAAGCGCCTCCCGGAGAACGGACAAATTCTCCGGGAGGCGCTTTTTCGATGCTGTTATCCGGCCAGAATACCGAGGTCCTGCAGCAAAATCACAAAGCCGATGCCAATTAACACAATGCCGCCCGCGAGCTCCGCTTTGGACTTATATTTCGCGCCGAAGCGGTTTCCGATCCACACGCCCGCAGCCGAGAACAGAAACGTCGTCAGGCCGATGACCGGAACCGACGGCCAGAGAGAGACCTGCCGGAAAGCAAACGTTACGCCGACAGCGAGCGCGTCAATTGAGTCTGCAATCGCGAGCGGGAACATGACCTTCGGCGAAAATGACGCATCTAACGTTTCAATTTTGCCCATCGACTCGCGGAGCATGTTCACGCCGATGAGCAGCAGCAGCGCGAACGACAGCCAGTGATCGACGCTCTGGATGGTCTCGTAGAAGCTTCCACCCACAAAGTAGCCGAGGATCGGCATGGCCATCTGCGAGCCGCCAAACCAGAGGCCCGTGATGAGCATGTGCCTTTTCTCCAGCTTTTCGACCGACAAGCCCTTACAGATGGAAATCGCGAACGCGTCCATCGAAAGGCCGATTGCTAGAATCAATAATTCTGCAAACTCCATTTTTCCGTGCAACCCTTCTGTTTGATTTTGCCGGCAGGACAAAAAAATAGACCTATCTGCCCCTCTTTGCAGATAAGTCTCGTCATTTCAGGCGCGACCAGAGCGGATGCTCAGCTTGTTGACCGCGCCGCACAAGGTGCCGACTACTCCCTTATTGGGATTTATTATACCGGACAGGTCCTCGTTTTTCAACCGGAATTTCCAAAATTGCTCCGGTCATTTTGCCGCGAATGCCCAAAAGTGCCGCGCGGTTGGAACGTGAATTGGAAGCCGTCGTTTTGCACAGATTTGCATGTTTTCTGTTATCTATTTTCACCAATCACCGTGCGGCTTTTCTCTTGACAATCTTCCGCATCCAAGCTTATAATTGCTCGGAACTTGAAATAAGACGATTTTTACGATGCAATAAAGGAAGCTGTTTTATGAAAAACTCGACAGCCCCGCGTGGGCTTTCCGCGCTGTTCCAGCCGATCGACCTGACCGAGGGCACGTGCTGGAAGACCATTCTGCGCTTTTCGTTCCCGATCATCCTGTCGTACCTGCTGCAGCAGGTCTATTCTATCAGCGACGCGGCCATCGTCGGCCAGACGCTCTCTGCAGAAGAGGTCGCGGGCGTGAACGACATCGCGCCGATTGTGAATATCTTTCTGCAATTTGCCTTCGGCGTGTCGGCGGGCTTCTGCGTCATCACCTCGTGCAACGTCGGCTCTCACAACCAGCCGGGCGTACGCCGGTCCCTTGCGACGCAGATCGTGCTCTCGAGCGTCCTGACGGTGCTTCTGACGGGCCTTGCGCTGCTGCTGTTAAATCCGATGCTCGCGTGGATCAACGTTGCAAAAGACAGCGGCGCGGTCTACACGGCGGCCTTTACCTACTGCGCGATCATCTTTGCCGGTATCGGCGCGCAGCTGTTTTATAACTTCATCTGTTCGTTTTTGCGTGCAATGGGAGACTCGGTCACGCCGCTGGTGTTTCTGCTGTTTTCAACGATTTTAAATGTCGGCCTCGACCTTCTTTTTATCCTCAGCTTCCATTGGGGTGTGGCCGGTGCGGCCATCGCGACCGTGCTCGCGCAGCTCATCAGCACCGTCGGCTGCTTCCTCTACGCGTTTTCCAAATACCCCGAACTGCAGCTGCACAGGCCCGATTTTGCCATCACGAAAAACGACATTACGCAGCACATCGTACAGGGTGTGCCGCTGGGGCTCCAGTTTTCCGTGCTCTCGATCGGCATCATCACGATGCAGAGCGTCATTGTCCAGTTTGACATGGAGGCAGGGCGCATTGTCTCGAGTGCGGCGCAGACGGGTTTTGGCGCGGCCAATCGGCTCCATATGCTGACAATGACGCCGCTCAACGCATTCGGTACGGCTATGACCAGCTTCACGGCGCAGAACCTCGGCGCGAGTAAATTTGACCGGATCAGGAGGGGCTCTTTGCAGGCAGCGTTGATCATGGCGATTCTCTGCGCGCTGAGCATGGCCATTGGGCTTCTTATGACCATCGACAACGCATATTTCCACATTTTTCTCAGCGCCGACAAAATTACGCCGGAGACCATCCGCTACGGCAATACGTTCCTGTACGTCGACTATGCGACCTATCTGATGCTCGGTGGTATTTTCCTGATGCGAAACTGCGACCAGGGTATCGGCATGGCTTCCTACGCGCTGATTGCGGGGGCAGCGGAGCTTGTGGCAAGAATCGTCGTCAGCACATACCTTCCCGCAGCCATCGTGGGCGGCGCAGTGAGCGCGTCGGCAAGCCCGCTTGCGTTCTACGGCCTGTGCGCGGCTGACCCGGCGGCGTGGCTGGTGGCGGATATCGCGCTCAGCATTCCGTTCGTCAAGAACATTCTCCGGCAGGACTACAGCTATCTCTACGGCGAGCATCACCGCCACAGAGCATCGAAAGCTTCGTAAGCGATGCAGGTGGCTTTTATGCAGGAAAAAGACAGTTTTTTCTCCCGCGTGTATGACGTTGTCCGGAAAATTCCGAGCGGCAAATGCGTGTCCTACGGCCAGATCGCGTGGATGCTGGGCACGCCGAGAGCAGCACGTCAGGTCGGCTGGGCCATGCGCAAGTGCCCGGACGAGCTTCCGTGGCAGCGGGTCATTAAAGCAGATGGCTCCATCGCGGGCGGCGGGTACGCGGAGCTTCGCAGAGCGCTGCTAGAGGCCGAGGGCGTGCCGTTTCTGCCGGATGGCCGGGTCGACCTGAAGGCTTGCCAGTGGAACGGCGAAGAATAAAAAACGAGCGGACTCCCGGTCATCCGGAAGTCCGCTTTTCCAGTAGGCTTCGTAGGGGCAGACGCGGCTTCCGCCCGGCAAAATGTATTTCCAAAACGCGAAAATCTTTGGCGAATTCGTAACTTCCCAATGGGGCGATGTAGGCATCGCCCCCTACGCATGATTTGAAGGATTTTCGAAATTTCATAACGTGCATCCACGAATGGACGCAGAATCCGTAGGGGTGTTGTTATTTCCCACGTTGATAATTCCGGATGGCGCTCAAAAAGTCCTCACCGTAGCGGCAGGCCTTGACCTCGCCGATGCCGGAGACGGAAAGAAGCGCGTCCATGGTCTCGGGCGCTTTTTCCGCCATGTCGAGAAGCGTCGAGTTTGAGCAGACAATGTAAGCCGGTACATTCTCCCGCTGGGCAATTTGCATGCGCGTCTCGCGCAGCACACCGAACAGATCGTCCGCGCCGGAGGGCAGGGGAGCGGTCTGTTTTTTTGCGCCCTTCTGAGAAGCCTTCGGCGCGGGCTCCGGCGAGGCCAATACCGGCATGAGAAGCTGCCTGCCGCGGAAGAGAACGTCCAGCGCCTTTTCACCGGGCTCGAGTGTGCTGTGCTCTGGATTGACATGGAGGTAGCCTTCAGATTCCAGAAAATCGCACAGCGCATTCAACTCCTGCCGCTTTTCGTGCATGAGGTTATACGTCGAAATCTGGTCGAGCCCAAGATCGAGCACGCGTTTGTCCCGACTGCCGCGCAGGACGCGAAGGACCATCGTTTTGCCGACGAAATAGCCGAGCTTTTCATAGATCCTGTACACGCAGGACAGCACCATCTGCGCTGGAACGGTCACGTCCTGCATCCGCCGCTCCGTTTTGCAGTTGCCGCAGCAGCCGCAGGTCTCGGGGTGGCTCTGGCCGAAGTAGGACAAAATGTAGCCGCGCAGGCAGTCGGTCGTTTTGCAGTAGCCTGTCATCTGGCGCAGGCGCTGAAGCTCGCCCTCACGCACATGCTCCTGCACGTCGGGGCTTAAATCTTCGTTGCCGCCGTTTTGGATGAGAAAGCGCGCCGTCTGCACATCGCCGGGAGCGTAGAGCAAAATGCATTCGCCGCAGCTTCCGTCACGGCCCGCGCGCCCGGCCTCCTGATAGTAGCTTTCCAGCGATTTTGGCATGTTGTAGTGGATGACGAAGCTGACGTTCGACTTGTCAATGCCCATGCCGAACGCGTTCGTTGCGACCATGACGGTCTTGCGGTCGAATCGGAAATCGTCCTGATTGGCGTGGCGCTCTTCCTCGGAGAGTCCTGCGTGGTAGCGCGTGGCGGCAATGCCCTTATCACTCAGAAATTCGCACACGCGCTCAACAGAAGCTCGAGTGTTGCAGTAGACAATGCCGGCCTTTCCGTCCCGCTCGCGCACAAGCTGCAATGTTGCAGCCAGCTTGCTCGTCGGGTGCTGGACGGCAAAATAGAGGTTCGGACGGTCGAAGCCCGTGATGTTGAGAAGCGGGTTCCGGAGCCCCAGCTGCGAGATGATATCTGCACGCACCTGCTTGGTCGCGGTGGCCGTGAAGGCGGCGACGACGGGACGTGTGGGGAGCTGCGCGATAAAGTCGGCAATTTTCAGGTAGCTGGGCCTGAAATCCTGCCCCCATTGTGAGATGCAGTGCGCCTCGTCGACGGCGAGAAGCGACACGGGAACGTGCGAAATAAGAGACAGAAAGCTCTCGTTTTCGAGCCGCTCCGGCGCAACATACAGAAGCTTATACTGCTCCTTCGCGGTTTTCGCGTACGTTTCGCGCAGCTGCTCGAGAGACAGGGAGCTATTGAGAAAGGCCGCCGGAACGCCCGCCTCCGTGAGCGCCGCGACCTGATCCTTCATGAGTGAGATGAGAGGCGAGACGACGATTGTGAGCCCCGGCAGCATGAGCGCGGGGATCTGGTAGCAGATCGATTTTCCGCCGCCCGTCGGCATCACACCCAGAACGTCCCGGCCGGACAAAATCGCGTCGATGAGCGCCTCCTGCCCGCCGCGGAAGGCGCTGTGACCAAAGAACTTTTTCAGCAGCGTCCGTTTTTCCAAAGCCAATCCCTCATAGCACAGCCGCCACACAAGCGCGTGACGGCTGAAAAAGTTTGTGATTTAATAATCAGACGTCGTCCTCGCCCGGGAGCTGGAGCTCGTCGAACGCGCTTTCCGCGTCGTCGAAGATGGCCTGAATGTCGGCAAGCGTCTCCTGCAGACGGGAAAGGCCGGAGGACAGGTCAGAGGTGAGCGCGGAAATTTCCTCGCCCGCGTCGGTGTAGCGGTCCTTGGACTGCTCGCAAAGAAGACTCAGCTGCTCACGAAGCTTTCTTGCCCGCACCATGGCGTTGCGCTCGGCCTGTTCGGCGCGGCGATAGGCGGCAAGCTCCTGCTGGCTGAGATCGACCGGCGCGGCTGCTTCCGGCTGCGCGGGTTCTTCGCCGGCGGCGTCCTCTTCGCATGCCGTTTCGGAGGAATCCAAAGAGGCCTGCTCGGATTTCAGTTGCTCGAGTTCCTGCTTTGCCGTCTCCAGCTGCGCGGCGAGCTCGCTTGCTTCATCGGAAAGGGAGACGACCTGCGCCGAGAGCGCGCTGTCTTCCTCTTTCAGTTTCTCGTGCTCTGCGCGCAGATCGGAGAGCTCTGCCTGCAGGCGGGTGTTTTCGGCCAGCAGATGGTCGTTTTCGTCTGCGAAAGCCTGCTTCTCATCCTCCAGCTTTCGGAGCGCTTTTTGATGCGCGGCAGAGGTTTCTTCGATGTAATTGACAACGTCAGTGCGGGAGAACCCGCCGACCGCCGTGCGGAATCGGGAAAAGTCGGACATAAAAGCGCCTCCAATGTTTAAAAGTAAGCATAGTATATCATGACTTTCCTGAAAACACAACAAAAACAGCGCCCATTCGCCATGCTTTGACGAACGGGCGCGGGGTTATGCGGATTGCTGCAAGCGATTGCGCGGGAATGGCTTGTAGATGAGGACGCACAAAAGCGCGCTCACGGGAATCGCGACAAGAACGTCGAGCATCGAGTGCTGCTTGACGAAGACCGTGGACATGCTGATCAGAAGGCCGAGCGGCAGCATCACAAGGTGAAGTTTTTTGGCCCGCAGCCGCGGCGCGTCGAAGCACGCAAGGGTCAAAGCCGCGGAGCCGATAACGTGCATGCTGGGAATGACGTTCGTGTTCGTGTCGGCGGCGTAGATTCTCTTCACCAGCCAGATGAAACAGTCGTTCTGCTGGAAATCCGTCGGGCGAAGGTCCTGCCCGTTCGGGAAGAGCATGCAGAAAATAATCGAGCCGCCGAAGCCGAAGCCGATGTAGAGCATGAAGCGCTTGAAGGCGGGCGGGTCGGTGAAGATCAGATACGCCGTCATTAAAACTAACAGCGGGTGCCACAGGCAGTACGGAACGATAAAAAACCGGCAGAACGGGATCTGATCGTCGATGGGCAGATACGACACCCAGTAGTTTTTGGTCACGAGATGCTCCGCGAGATAGAACAAAGACAGATAGACAATCCAGATGAGAAGGTACCAGAAATGGTGAAAATCATCAATTGTCCCGATTTTCAGCTTCCTGCGAGGGCTCTTTGACATGGTCAGAATCAGGCTCCTTGTTCGTTTCTTCAATGGTCGGGATGAAGGCCTTTGCAAATTTGCCCTCGCCCCGGTGCTTGAGGTAGAAGTAACCGATCACGCTGAACACGGTCGCGCCGATGAAGTTGACGAACAGGTCCTCCATCGTATCGTACAAGCCGATATCGAGGTACCCGGTAAAGCCGAGATCCCTTCCATTGACCGCGACGGAGGTAATGCCGTCAATGGTGATGGGAATGTTGCTGTTCGTGGGGTCCAGCATCACGGACGAAATGGTGTGGACGATCGTGTCCTTCTGCATGTCCATGTGGAAAAGCCTATCCATCCCGAACTCAAAAAATTCCCACAGAACGCCGATGGTCATCGAAAAACAGAACGCGGCCAGCGCCACATACACGGGCGAGAGCGTAAACTTGATCTTTGCGTCGCGGTTCAGGATGTCGATCAGCGAAAAGCCGACCGCCGCGCAGAGAAAGCCGTTCGTCGTGTGGAGCATCGTGTCCCAGTAGGGGTACTGGATGAAGTAGCTCTGGAGCTCGCCTAAGATCTCCGCCGCGAAGATGAACAGCAGAATGATGATCTCAAGTGTGCTCGGAAGGCGGATGCCGAAGTTTTTCTGGATGAAAAACGGAAGCATGAACAAAAACAGCACCAGCACGCACACAAACGCGCTTTCATATTCCTGCCGGAGGATGGCCGACACGAGCGACGCAAGAACGATGAGCCGCAGAACGAGATAGACGGCAAACACGACGGGCTGACGCCGGATGACGGACTTGAGCTCGCCGCGTGCGTGCAGGGGCTTGGACGGCTTTTTCATGGGCAGTTCCTTTCAAGGCTGAGTGCATTATCGGTTTTTAAATTATATCCGAAGAAGGAGGAAAATGCAAACCAAAAATAGCCTGTCCGGAACCGCAAAAAACCATACGCCCTGCAAGCATCTCAGGCGGACTTTTTGCGGCGGAAGAAGACCTTCTCCACGCGCTTATAAAGAAGCATCGTGAGGATCGAGACGAGCACGCCCTTTAAAATATTGAACGGGACGACGGCGAAGAGAACGAGCGTCGGAAGGTTCGTGATGGCGGAGTTGACGGCGGTGCCCATGGAGATGATCGCGTCCATCGGCATACCAAAAAGCTCGGAGAACTTCGGAATGAGATACCAGGCGTTGAACATGCTGCCAAAGACGCTCATGACCGCCGTGCCGAGCGCGAGCGAGAGAATTGCGCCCTTTTTTGAGAGTGTTGCCTGATAGCAGATGGCGGCGGGCAGGACGAACGAGCAGCCAACCAGGAAGTTTGCAAGATCGCCGACAAACGCTGTCGACGTACCCTTGATGAGAAGCTTCAAAATAATTTTTACGAACTCGCAAGTGACGCCTGCGACGGGGCCCATGTAGAACGCGCAGATCATGACGGGAAGCTCGCTGAAGTCGAGCTTGTAAAAAGACGGCGCGAAGAAGAGCGGGATATCTACGATGTGCAGGACCGCCGCAATGGCCGAGAACATGGCGATGAATGTGATGGCGCGCGTTTTTTTGAGGCGGTGGCGCTTTTTCATGACGAGGTACTCGGAGCCGAGCGCCACAAGCAGAATCACCGCGACAAGGGCGAGACTGACGCCGAGAAACGAGAGATTTTCCTGAAGCAGCTGAAGGGTTGACGTTTTCATATGTATCACCTGACAATAAAAAATATGCGTCCGAAGAAGCTTCTCCGGGCGCTCAATAGGCAGGCAGAAACTGGATGCATGCAAATCCAGAATCGGCCTGCGGCTATCTTCTTTCATCCAGACTATACTGTCGGTACCGGAATCACACCGGTTCAGCTTTCGCGCGCGGACTTTACCGCCGGTCGGGAATTGCACCCTGCCCTGAAGACATATGGTGGCAGCATTGCGCTGCCATGTTAAATTTCTTTGGACGTATTATACTTCTAATATGGCCAGTTGTAAAGAGGTATTTTTTCTGTTAAGATAGATTTTCAGAAATTTCTTCGCTTTCGGGGCTTTCGGGGAGAAACGCACCGGACGAGGGCTGGGCGGCGGGCATGGAAAAGCCGTGCATCACGCCGTTCTGGCGGCTGGAGGCCACGTCTCCGCCGACGACACTGTCGTTGTAGATGAGAAGCGTCGCAAAATACACGCCGTCGCTGCCGGGGTAGTTTGTGATCTGGTAGACGTAGCGTGTGAGAGTCTTGCCGCTGTAGGAAAGAAGATCGTACCCCTGCGACTGCTGCAGATCGTTATAGCGAAGAAACACCTCCGACGGGTCTTCGGGCACGCGTACCTGCTGGGTCTGAACGGGCTCTTGCTGCACCTCCCAGCCGAACTGCTCCAGAAAAGCGACGCGCGCTTCGTTGGTGGCAACCTCCGTGATTTCCTCGGCGGTATCCGGCGGGGTATCGGAGCCTGACGATTTTTTCAGACACGTAATGAGCACCACGACGGCGAGGATGATCAGCAGTCCAATGAGAAGTATCTTTCGTTTGGAGACTTTGGCGGTCATGATTACCATAGGAATCCCTCCTGTTTTTCAGAATCAGTCTGGTACAACCTATTGTCGCATGGACAAAAATATTCCGGGAGAAGGGGACAAACATGCAGAGACTGGATAAAATTCTATCGAGCGCCGGAGCGGGCTCGAGAAAGGACCTGCGCGCCGCCATCCGGGCGGGACGTGTGCGGGTAAACGGCGAAGTGTGCCGCGACGAGAGCGCAAAATTTGACGAGCAGGCGGCGGAAATTACGTTGGACGGTGAAGCGGTCGAGCTTCTGCGCCCGGCGCTGATTCTTCTCAACAAGCCCGCAGGCTTTTTGACGGCGGCGGACGATCCCCGGCAGAAAACCGTCATGGAGCTCATTCCGGAGCGCTACCGGAAATTCGGCGTCATGCCGGTCGGGCGGCTCGACAAGGACACGGAGGGACTTTTGCTTCTGACGAACGACGGCCAATTGGCCCACCGCATCATCAGCCCCAAGCATGGCGTGTGGAAAACCTACTACTGCGAGCACGAGGGGCAGGCAAGCGAGGCGGATGTGCGGGCGTTTAAAGACGGATTGCAGCTCGCGGATGGGCTTTCGTGTCTTCCAGCTGTGCTCATTCCTCTTGGCGCGGGACGAAGCGCCGTGCGCGTGCAGGAGGGAAAGTTCCATCAGGTGCGCCGGATGATGGCCGCGCGGGGCCTTCCGCTTTTTTATCTCAAGCGCGTGGCCGAAGGCGGGCTCTGGCTGGAGAGCCTCGCGCCCGGGGCCGTCCTGGAACTGGATATGGGGGAAACGGAGCGGCGCATCACAAGTCCTTGTGATTTTGACGAAAAAAAGCTGCTTGCGAATTGCGTAAGAAATTCCCAGCCCTTTGGCGGGAATGACGAAAAACTATGAAAAAGATACAAAAAAGAGCGGCCATTTTGAAATAAAATGTCAAGACCCTCTTGCGCAAATGCTAAATCCGTAGTATTATGTCAATGGTTGTTTGTGTAAAAGGTAATCAATTAGGAGGGGCTCACCATGTCCAGTCGCATTTTTCAGAGTGTCATCGTACAGATGAAGGAAGCTACCGACCGTATGATCGGCGTCATTGACGCTGACAGCAACGTCATTTCCTGTAGTGATACGTCCCTGATCGGCGAAAAATGGCCGGAGGCGGTCATCCGGCTCAACAGCGCGCCGGATTCCATTGTCGTGGTCGACAAGAAGACCTTCAAGCCGCTGGTCAGCTGGAGCGCGTATTTCGACTATGCCGTCTTCGCCGAGGGCGACGACGAAATCGCAAGAAGCCTGTGCGTCATGGCCTACGTGGCGCTCAACGGCGCGAAGACTTATTATGAAGAGAAGCACGACAAGGGAACGTTTGTCAAAAATATCATCACCGACAACATTCTGCCCGGCGATGTGTACATCCGCGCCAAGGAGCTTCATTTCGTGACCGACGTGCCGCGCGCGGTGTTCCTCATCCGGCAGGTCGGCAGAGCCGACGTTGCTTCCGTGGACGTGGTGGCAGGCATGTTCCCCGACCGGCAGCAGGACTTCGTACTGTCCATCAACGAGACGGACATCGCGGTCGTCAAGCAGATCCAGCCGAACACCGAGCGCGAGGAGCTCATCAAGATCGCACAAACGATTGAGCAGACGCTGCATTCTGAGCTTTTCATCAAAACCGTCATCGGCATCGGTACGGTGGCGAGCCATTTGAGAGAGCTTGCGGACTCGTTTAAAGAGGCACAGGTCGCCATCGAGGTCGGCAAGGTCTTCGACACCGAAAAAACCATCATCAATTATGAGAACCTTGGCATCGGCCGGCTGATCTACCAGCTGCCGACGACCCTGTGTGAGATCTTCCTGTCTGAGGTCTTCAAGAAGAACTCCATCGACACGCTTGATCAGGAGACGCTCTTTACGATCAACAAGTTCTTCGAGAATAACCTCAACGTCTCCGAAACGTCCAGAAAGCTGTTCGTTCACAGAAACACGCTGGTCTACCGTCTCGAGAAGATCAAGAAGCTCACCGGGCTCGATCTGCGCGAATTTGACGACGCAATCATCTTCAAGGTCGCGCTGATGGTCAAGAAGTATCTGGTTTCGCGGGAAAACCGCATCATCTGATGCGCGCGCCCGGAAGCCTTACGTCTGGAGAAGAATATGATCGAGTTAACAAATGTGGTAAAGACATACGATACGGGCACAAGAGCCCTGAACGGCGTGTCTTTGAAAATTGAAGACGGGGAGTTCGTCTTTCTGGTCGGCCCGTCTGGCTCCGGAAAGTCCACGATTATCAAAATCCTCACCGCCGAGCTTCAGCCGACCGAGGGAAGCGTCAATGTCAACGGCTTCGCGCTCGAGAAAATCAGAAGCCGCGCCATCCCGTATCTGAGAAGAACGCTGGGCGTCATCTTTCAGGATTTCCGGCTGATCGAAAACAAGTCCGTCTATGACAACGTGGCCTTTGCCATGCGCGTCATCGGCGCACCCGAGCGCGAGATCAAAAAGCGCGTACCGTACGTGCTGGAGCTGGTGGGACTCGAAAATAAGGGAAGACGCCTTCCTAACGAGCTTTCCGGCGGCGAGCAGCAGAGAGTCGCCATCGCGCGGGCGCTGGTCAATAACCCCAGCATGATCATCGCCGACGAGCCGACGGGAAACTTAGACCCCGCGCGGTCGCTGGAGATTATGATGCTGCTCGAGCAGATCAACGCCCTCGGTACGACAGTCATGGTGGTTACCCACGAAAAGGAGCTTGTCAACCGCTTCACCAAGCGTGTTGTCGCCATCAACGAGGGCAGAGTCATCAGCGACGGAATGGATGGGTATTATCTCAATGAAGAAGAATAATATTGGTTATCTGCTGCGAGAGGGCTTCAAGGGCGTGTTCCTGCACGGCTTCATGTCCTTCGCAGCCATCTGCGTGACGGTGGCGTGCCTGATCATCATGGGTACGTTCAGCCTGATCCTCTATAACCTGCATGTGATGATTCTCGACCTCGAGCAGGAAAACGAAATTCTGGTCTACATCGACGAGAATTACTCCGAGGCCAAGGCAAAGTCCGTCGGCTCGCAGATCAATCTCATTTCAAACGTACACGAGGCAAAGTTTGTCTCCCGCCAGCAGGCGCTCGATGAATTTGTCGCCACGCAGAATGACGCGGAGCTCTTCGCGGGCATCGAGGCAGACACCCTGCGCGACCGGTTCGTCGTGACATTGGAGGACAACAGCCTCATCACGCAGACCAAGCAGATGCTCGAGCAGATCGACGGCGTGTCGGAGGTCGTGGCGCACGATGAGATCGCAAACGGCTTCCAGACGGTGCAGAAGGTCCTGAACATCGCGGCGATGGTCATCATCGTGGTGCTCTTCGTCGTGTCGATGTTCATCATCTCGAACACTATCAAGCTTGCCATGTACTCACGCAGTCAGGAGATCGCGATCATGAAGATGGTCGGCGCGACGAACAGCTTTATCCGGCTTCCGTTCGTGGTCGAGGGTCTGATCCTGGGCTTTATCAGTTCGCTTGTCGCGTTCTTTCTCGAGTGGGGGCTCTATGACTTCCTCGCGTCCAAGATCGCGCAGATCGACACCCTGCAGCTCATTACGGTTGTGCCCTTTGCCGAGTGCATCGAGATCGTCGCGATCGCCTATGCCATCACGGGCTTTATCGTCGGCGTGTTCGGCAGTATGCTTTCCATCCGCAAGTTCCTGCGGGTGTAATGGGTAATTTGGAGGAACAATATGAATTCTGGAAAACGGAACACGGCACGAAAGGTCATCTGCCTTGTGCTGGCGGTCCTGATCCTTGGCTCGCTGGTATCGGGCGCACTTATCATGACGGTTGGTGCGGCGAGCTCAAAGGAAATTGAAAAGGAGCTTATTGCGCTGCGCGAAGAGCAGGCCGAGCTCAAAAAGCAGAGCGATGCGCTCCAGTCGTCCATCAAGGACAATCAAGCCAAGACGCAGACGCTCGTAGAAAAGAAGGCGGATATCGACCAGCAGATGGAGATGTCCCGCCAGTCGATCGAAAATCTCAACGAACAGATCCAGCAGTACAGCCTTCTCATCGCGCAGAAGCAGGACGAGCTCGAGCAAACCGAGGCCGAGGAGGCGCGGCTCAACGAGCAGTACAAGACCCGCCTGCGCTCGATGGAGGAGACAGGCAAGATCTCCTATTGGTCGATCCTTTTTGGTGCCAGCAGCTTCTCGGACCTTCTCGACAAGGTCAACATGATCAACGAGATCGCCGAGTCCGACAAGCTGATGCTCGAAAAGATGGCAGACGTTGCCGCGCAGATCGCGACTGAGCGCGCAGAGCTCGAGACCCAGATGGATGATCTCGAGCAGGCAAAGAACGATCTTGCTGAGCAGCAGACAGAGATGGAGAAGCAGAGAGCCGAGTCCGACCAGCTGATTTTGCAGATGGCCGCAGAATACGACTCCATGTCGGAAGAGTATCAGAACTACGAAAAACTCGAGGACGAGATGTCCGCGCAGATCAAGAAGACCGAGACGGACTACTTTAATGCCCTTTCCAAGGAAGAGGCTGCGCGGCAGGCAGAGCTGAACCGACAGAACAACAATAAGGTTCCGTCGAACAGCGGAAACTCCGGCTCCGCAGCATCTTCGACAGGAGGCTTCCTGTATCCGCTTCCCTACGCGGTTTCGATCACCGACGCGTATGGCTACCGCATCCACCCGCTGAGCGGCAAGTATAAGTGGCACAATGGCGTGGACTTTGCGGCAGGCTCCGGCACGGCAATTTACGCCACGCAGTCCGGCACCGTGACCTCTGCCTGCTACAATGAGGCCTACGGCAACATGGTCACGATCAACCATGCCAACGGCTATTCGAGTCTGTACGGCCACATGACAAACTACATCGTCTCCGTGGGCGACTATGTGACGCAGGGTCAGACCATCGGCTACGTTGGTTCGACTGGCTGGTCGACCGGCCCGCACCTGCACTTCACGATCTACTACAACGGCTCGGACGTGAACCCGATGAACTACGTGTCCATGCCGTAACGAGAACTTCGCTTTTTCCGCACCCACAGCCCGGATCCGGGCTGTGGGGCAGATTTTTACTGGGATATATTCTTCAAACCGGGAGGGCTTATGAAAAAATCGCAGAAGATTCTGTTTGGCGTGCTGTGCGTGTTCGCGCTCGCGGCGATTCTGGGGATTACGTGGATGACGGCGTCCCGCGTGACCTCGGCGCAGATTTACGGGGAGCTTCAGGCCATGCCTGTCACGAATAAGACGAGCGAAATTTCCGCGTATCTGGAGAAATTCTTCATTGACGACTACGACGACGAAGCGCTTGCCGACGCGGCGGCCAAGGCCATAGTCACGGCGACGGGCGACCGCTGGAGCTACTATCTGAGCGCCTCGGAATACGAGACCTACAAGGAGACCATGAGCAATGCCTACGTCGGCATCGGCATTACGATCATTGTCGATGAGGATGTGGGCGGGCTCCGCATCGAATCGGTCACAGCAGACAGCCCTGCGTATAAAGCGGGCCTTCAGGTGGGCGATATCGTCCTCGAGGCCGAGGGACAGAAGACCATTGACCTTGGCACGGCCGGCACGCGAGATATCGTCCGGGGCGAAGAGGGGACGAGCGTGCATTTGAAGGTCCAACGCGAAGACGAGACGTTCGAGTGCGATGTGCTGCGCGAGAGCATCAAGGTCGACGTGGCGACCTGCCGGATGCTGGAGAATGATATCGGCTGCGTGAAGATCAACAACTTCGATACGCGCTGCTTCGAGGAGACGAGCGCGTGCATCGACAAGCTGCTTGCGCAGGGCGCGAAGGCGCTTTTATTTGACGTGCGCTTCAACGGCGGCGGATATAAAGACGAGATGGTGAAGCTTCTCGATAAGCTCCTGCCAGAGGGAACCGTCTTCCAGAGCGAGGACTACGCGGGCAAAACGCAGACCGATACGTCGGATAGTGCGTGCATCGAGCTTCCGATGGTCGTGCTCGTGAACCGGGACTCTTATTCGGCGGCGGAATTTTTCGCTGCGGCGCTTCAGGAATACGACTGGGCGAAGGTCGTGGGCGAGAAGACCTGCGGCAAGGGCAATTTCCAGACCGGCTTCCCGCTTTCCGACGGCTCGTATCTCAATATTTCCATCGGCAAATATTACACCCCGCAGGGAAGAAGCCTGACTGATATCGGCGTGACCCCGGACGAGGAAATTGAGTATGACGACGAAACGTATGCCAAGCTCTATTACGGCCAGCTGCCGGACGAAGAGGATACGCAATTGCAGGCGGCAATCGGCATTTTGACGGACGAAATCTCTTGACATCGCGTAGTGCGGATTATATAATCTATTCGCTGTCAATTCAGGCTTGTAACCGCGAAAAAAGCGGATTTTTACCATGGAGGTTGATATAAAAATGGCAAAGGAATTCAAAATCAGCACACTGCGGCTCAAGGAGCTCGAGCAGGAGCTGTTCTATCTCAAGACGACCCGTGAAAAAGAGGTCGCCGAGCAGATCAAGGAAGCGCGTTCGTTCGGTGATCTGTCCGAAAACAGCGAATACGACGAGGCCAAAAACGAGCAGGCCAAGCTCTATGGCCGCATCGCGGAGGTTGAGAACATCCTCGCGCACGCTGTGATCATCGACGAGAACGAGGACGCGGAGGGCAAAATCGGCCTTGGCTGCACGATCAACGTGCTCGATATGGAGACCGAAGAGGAAGAAATCTACGCCATTGTCGGCTCGCAAGAGGCAAACCCCATGGAGTGCCGCATCTCGGACGACTCTCCGTTCGGCAAGGCGCTGCTCGGCCATACAGTCGGTGAGATCGTCGAAGTCGAGGCTCCGATCGGCACGCTGCGCTATAAGATTTTGAGCGTGGAACGATAAGAAAAGAACAAGAATTTACGATAGAATTGAGGGAAAACGATGGAGCAGGAAAAGAAGAACCAGAACCAGCCTGCCGCGCAGGAGGTTTCCGTCGGCGACCAGATCAAGGTGCGCCGCGAGAAGCTGGCAAGCTTGCAGGCCGAGGGGCGAAACCCGTTTGAGATCACGAAATTTCTCCAGACCACCAACAGCGCGGAAATCAAAGCGCATTTTGACGAGATGGAGGGCAAGCCTGTTTCCATCGCCGGACGGCTCATGTCCAAGCGCGGCATGGGCAAGGTCTCCTTCTGCGATCTGCAGGACAAGGAGGGCCGCATCCAGCTCTATGCCCGCAAGGACGAGATGGATGAGGAGGATTATAACCGCTTCAAGAAGTACGACATCGGTGATATCGTCGGGATTGACGGCGAGGTGTTCCGGACGCAGCGCGGCGAAATGTCCGTGCGCGCAAAGAAGATCACGCTGCTGTCGAAGTCCTTACTTCCGCTGCCCGAGAAGTTCCATGGGCTTACTGACAAGGAGACCCGCTACCGTCAGCGCTACGTGGACCTCATTGTGAATCCCGAGGTCAAGCGGAACTTCATCATCCGCTCGCAGTTTATCAAGCACCTGCGCGATTATCTCGACAACATGGGCTATATCGAGGTCGAGACCCCAGTTCTCAACACCATCGCGGGCGGCGCGGCAGCAAGACCCTTCATCACGCACCACAATACGCTCGATATTGATATGTACATGCGTATCGCAACTGAGCTCCCCTTGAAGCGCCTGATCGTCGGCGGCATGGACAGAGTCTATGAGGTTGGCCGCATTTTCCGCAACGAGGGCATGGACCCGAAGCACAACCCCGAGTTTACGACCGTCGAGCTCTATCAGGCCTACGCCGATTTCCACGATATGATGGACATCGCCGAGGGCGTTTACACAACGTTTGCCCAGAAATATCTCGGTACGTATGAGCTCGAGTGGATGGGCGAAAAGGTCGACCTGACGCCCGGCTGGCCGCGGCTGACGATGATCGAAGCCGTCAAGAAGTACGTCGGCATTGACTTCGGCGCGATCACCGACGATGCGGAGGCCGTTGCGGCGGCAAAGGCAGTCGGCGTGGAGCTGGCGGAGGCTGCCGAAAAGACGTGGGGCAACGCGCTCTATGCCTGCTTCGATCAGAAGGTCGAAGAACAGTTGGTGCAGCCGACGTTCATCACGATGTACCCGGTCGAGGTCTCGCCGCTCACGAAGCGCAGCCCGGTTGACCCGAGACTCACCGAGCGCTTTGAGTTCTTCATCTGCCGTGCGGAGATGGGCAACGCCTACTCCGAGCTCAACGACCCGATCGACCAGCGCGAGCGGTTCATGAAGCAGGTCGAGCAGCGCGAGCGCGGCGACGATGAGACCGAAATGCTCGACGAGGATTTCCTCACAGCGTTAGAGTACGGCATGCCCCCCACGGGCGGTATGGGCATGGGCATCGACCGCGCGGTCATGCTCTTTACCGGCGCCGAAACGATTCGCGATGTGATCCTGTTCCCGACAATGAAGACCCTGGACCCAAAGAAGGCTGAAAACAAAGCCGAAAAAGCAGCGGTAAATGGTTCTGCAGAGGATGCAACCGTGTCCGCGCCAAGCGTACAGATTGATCTTTCCAAGGTGAAAATCGAGCCGTTGTTTGCAGATGATGTAGACTTTGAGACATTCAGCAAGTCTGATTTCAGAGTGGTTAAGATCGAAGCCTGTGAGGCAGTGCCGAAGTCCAAGAAGCTCCTGAAATTCACACTGAATGACGGAACAGACCGGAAACGCACCATTTTAAGCGGTATTCACGAGTATTACGAGCCGGAAGAGCTGGTTGGTAAGACCTGTGTGGCAATCACAAACCTGCCGCCGAGAAAGATGATGGGTATTGATTCCGAGGGTATGCTGATTTCCGCAGTGTACGAGTATGACGGACGGGAAGGCTTAAATCTTTTGATGCTGGATGACAGTATTCCGGCAGGAGCAAAGCTGTACTAAAGAGGTCATTTACTACAAAAAATCGCGTTACTACAACTTTTCTACAACTTTTGCGCGAGACCCTACGAAACCGGATGAAGCAATATGAAAGGCGGATCTGCTTATAAAATGCAGATTCGCCTTTCTTTTTACATCAGCTTCATGTTCACACTAATGCTTTTTGCCTTCTCCTGCATATTCTCTTGTGTGATATGGGTGTAGATGTCCATTGTAGTAGAGAAATCGGCATGCCCCATGACTTGCTGAATGAATTTAACATCGTTGGTGCTTTCGCAGAGCCGGGTACAGAAGGTGTGCCGCAAGTTGTGAACACTAAAATGAGGGAGCAGATCCGGCTCACGGTCTTCCAGTTCAGCCTGATCCATTTCCTCCATGTTGTAAGTTACGCTGATTCTCTCAATCGCCCGATTGATATTGTGGGCGCTCATGAATGAGCCGGTTCGGTTGCGGAAAACAAAACCGTGAACTCCTCCTAACACCAGTTGATCGTCTGGATACAATGCGTCGATGGTTTCAATCTGGAGGCGAAGCTGCTCGGCCACCTCTGGATAGAGGATAGGGATAATTCGTGTACCGCTCTCAGTTTTGGGAGTGGTAATGTGAAATCCGGCTTTTCCGTCAATGACCCGGTAGATTAAGTTGTGGTTGACCGAGATTGTGTTTTCGCTCAAGTTAATATCGCTTTTGGTAATGCCGGTACATTCTGCTACACGCATTCCTGTTCCAAGGAGCACAGTCATGATGGGGAGCCAATGGCTGTATGTAGGGGACTTGGCAATAAAACGCAGGAAATTCTGCTGTTGCGTTTTTGTGAGTGCGATCCGCCGTTTAGGCTTTGGAGCGCTGCCATCCGTCTTGAGCTTGCGGTAAATGCCCTTGCTGGGATTTTTGCGGATGTAATCGTCGTCCACGGCCATTTCAAGCGTAGGGTGAACAATGGTGTTGATGCTCTCCAGTGAGTTGATAGCAAAGCCGTGTTTCAGCAGTTTGGTATAAAACGCGAGAATATCACTTCTGTGGATTTGTGGCAGAGGCATGTTAGCGAAAGGCTCTTCTTTCACATAGAAGTCCCACAGGTAAAGATAATTTGCTCTGGTAGAGGGCTTCAGTTTGATGTTGTTATTCATGTAGACCTTGAACATATCATTCAGGGTAAGCTTCATGGCTTCCTGAGTACGGATGCCATCATCCTTATCTTTGTTGATCTGCTTTTCTTTGACACGAAGACTTGCGAGATCGGAGTCGTAAAGATATTTCTTTTTAGTGCCTAATTTGTAGACATACATATAGCTGCCATCTGCCCGTTGTGTTTCTCCAGGCCGAAGATTTCGTCCTTTGTTGTCTTTTCTCACTTTTGCCATTACTGGTACCTCCTGATTATAAAAGTGTAGTGCGCCTTACTGGCATGGTTATTTAGCCGGAAATATCATAAAGATATTCTTTGATACGCTGGACACTCCATAGGACACGGGTGTTCATAGTAATGCGTGCATTGGCAAGATCCCCAATCTGTACTGCAGTGTGCCTTCCACAGCACAACAGTTTGCAAAGGGTATCGGTATCAACAGCCAAGCACTGCTCCGGCGGTAGGTCATTCGGTTTTCTTTTCTCCATAATCGTCCTCCTTTTTTCGATTACAATGATCCCTTACGATTTGTAGAAGAAGGTTTTCAACAAAAACAATGAAAACGGTCTTGAGGTCAGGAGGTATTGAAATAACAAAAGAACTCTAATGGGGCCATTTCCTACGCCAGAACGGTTCTGCCGTGTATTTCAGGCTGCTGCTGTGCAGCACTTCGATTATGGGCGCGCTTCTGTGGTCATCGCACACTGTCCAGAATTCCTGTATAACTCCCCATAGAGGTTATGAACTTGTCAAGGTACTAAAAGAGTGTAGGGATCATCCGGTATTACCAAATGATCCGATACATCCTATAAATAGGCAGGGAAGAAAGAACTTCTGCAAAGAGGAAAGAAAATTTAAAGAAAATCCAAAAAACAATATATAGAATGTTTGAATTGACAAGCACTATATATTGTGTTAGAATTGCAATGTAATTGATTTTTGTGCGTTGCCCGTCAGGGTACACAGGCTTTAGGGCTTGTGTTGCGGAGTAATGACTGCATTGCACACGCTGTTAATTTTGTACTTGTGTCAGTAGTATCACTGCGCCTTTTCAGGCCGGTATATTGCTGGCTTTTTTTATTTTACGGGATTTACCCACCATTGCGAGAATGACATCGGTTCATAGGCAACTATGGGCGCCAGGCTTTATGCCGTCTGTCATGCTCGCTTTTTTATTGCCTGTAAGCCTGAAAGGGCTTTAAGGATAAATCAAAACTGAGAAAGGCAGGTCATGTACATGAATGTGAAGCAGAAAAGAAAGCAGAATGGTCGGCGGGTCAAGCCGGCACACTCCACGGACTGGAAGATGAAGAGACAGGCAGTATCTTCGCTCCGGCCCCGAAATGTTGCACCAATGGCGAGGGCAGTTATTTTGCCCCGAAGATCACGAAGGGGGATTTGATATGTCTGGCAGCAATAGTGCTGAACGAAAGCGGCATGAACCGCTGGTGCTGGTAGAAACGGCAGATCTTTCAGAAGAAGACTGGCTGGATTACCGGCGCCGTGGAATCGGCGGCAGCGATGTATCGGCGATCTTTGGCACTTCTCCATTCCGGACAGCCAGGGATCTGTACTACGACAAACTGAACATAGCGTCAGTGGAAGATGATGAGGGCAACTGGGTTGCCATGGAAATGGGGCATTTGCTGGAGCCTCTGGTAGCAAAGATATTCGAGCGGAAAACCGGATATCGGGTCTACCAAATCAAAAAGATGTTCCAGCACCCACAGTATCCTTGGATGCTGGCTGATGTGGACTACTTTGTGGAACTGCCGGATGGCACCACAGCGATCCTTGAGATCAAGACCACAAACTATAATGCCAGAGATAACTGGTGGATGAATGGGAAGGAGACTGTTCCAGTCTACTATGAATCTCAGGGGCGTCATTATATGGCAGTAACGGATCTTGACCGATGTTTCTTTTGCTGTCTGTATGGTAACAACGAGGAGGAAGTTATTATCAGGGAGGTCAAGCGTGATTTCGAGTATGAGGCTGAGATGGTCTTTTTGGAGCAGTATTTCTGGGAAAACCATGTGCAGCGCCATGTGCCGCCGCCCTATACAGAAAGTGGGGCCTTGATTATTGAGAGCGCACGCAAACACTTTGGCCCGGCAGATAAAAATGCCCCGGCCGTTGCACTCGACCTGGATATGACTGCAAAACTCATGCAGTATTTGCGGCTTCTGGATGAAAAGAAAAATGCAGAGGTGTACTCCAAAGAAATCGACAAGGATATTCAGCGTCTGAAGGCGCTGTTGATTGCGGAAATGGGTACCAGCTGCACTGCAGTCTGTGAGCAGGAGGGAGTGAACTATACGGTTACCTATACCCCTGTTCGCAAGTCCATCATCGACAAGGATAACCTGCTTCGGTTGAAACTGGAGCATCCGGATATTTACGAGCAGTTTGTTACAGTATCCGAATCCAGACGGTTCAGTGTTAGAGCCTCGATTATGGAGGCCGCTTAGTGAGGTGAAAAAGGATGAATTGTATTGGTACCTACGACGGGACGATTTTTTATAATCCTGCCAATAAGTTTTGTATCGTCAGTGTAAAAACCGCAGATCAGAGCGTGCCAGCCGAGGCCAGGTCAAACAGGCGGTACAAAGACCATTTGATTCGCTTTACAGCTGTGGGGTATGAGATTCCACGGACAGATGCGGTAGAGTTGGAACTGGATGGTGAATGGACAAAGGGCAAGTATGGTGTCCAGCTCCAGGTGGAGCAGTGGCGTGAAATTGTGCCCAGAACAAAAAACGGCGTAGAGGGCTACCTTGCCTCCGGGCTTATCAAAGGGATTGGTCCCAAAACTGCCGCAGACATTGTGGAGCGGTTCGGTGTGGACACACTGGATATTCTGGAACACCAGCCGGAGCGGCTGTTGGAGATCCGGGGCATTACGGAAAGTAAATTGGAGGACATCAAAGCTTCTTATGCAGAAAACCGTATGCTCCAAGGAATTATGACCTTGCTGGCACCGTTTAAGATTACTCCCAAGACGGCATTGAAAATATATCAATATTTCGGCCCGGCCAGCGTAGAGATTTTGGAAAAGAGCCCATTTGAGCTTTGCCAGATCTCCGGCTTTGGATTTCGGCGGGTAGATGCAATCGTACAAAAGAGCGGGGGCAATCTCCATGACTCTATGCGTATCAAAGGGGCTGTCTTTTGTGCGCTGGATGAGGGCAAGAGTAAACGAGGCCATCTGTACATCAGTTCTGAAGAACTGGAGAAATCAGCGCTGAAACTGCTCAATGAGAAGATACCTGTACCGGAGCTTCGCCTGCATCAGCAGGAAGTCAGGGATATGATGCAGGAAATGATCCTGAATGGAGCAATTGTTTCCGTGAAGGATAATATCTATCTTCCCAGAGTGTTTGCCCAAGAGGACGAAACGGCGCGCCGGATCGCCCAGCGTCTGGTCACCCAGATGCCAGTAGAGCATATTGCGCCGGTGCTGGAACAGGTCAAGGTTGAAATGGGACTGCGCCTGTCTGCACAGCAGGAGGCTGCGGTCTATGCAGCATTTAGGCATGGCTTGTCAGTGATTACGGGTTCTCCTGGTACTGGTAAAACAACAGTGCTGCGGACGATACTTGAGGTTTACCGGCGGCTGCACCCTGATGGCAAAATTGCTCTTATGGCGCCTACCGGTCGGGCAAGCCGCAGGATGTCGGAGAGTACCGGCTTTGAGGATGCCCGAACATTACACAGTGGTCTGGGACTGACCAGTGAAGAGGATGAGGGTAGCCGGAACAGAAAGTCAGAGCCACTGTCGGCCGATTTAATCATTGTGGATGAGTTTTCCATGGTGGATATGTGGCTTGCTGAGAAATTTTTTGAACGCATGAAGATAAATGCCAGAATCGTGCTGGTAGGCGACCCAGATCAGCTTCCGAGCGTAGGAGCCGGAAATGTGTTTCGTGAAATCATCGAAACCAAAATCGTCCCAGTAACGGTGCTGGATCAGATTTTCCGTCAGTCGAAGGATAGTCTGATTGCCTATAATGCCAAATTTATCAACGAGGGCAATACCAAACTGTTTTACGGACCGGACTTTGTTTTCGTGTCTGGTGATAGTCAGGAAGATACCGCTGAAAAGATTACAGAACGGTATTGTTTGGAGATACAGGAGAGTGGCATTGAGAATGTGCAGATTCTTTCACCTTTCCGTTCAGAAGGCGCCGCGTCGTCGGAACAGCTGAATGAGACCATTCGTGAATTGGTCAACCCATTCCGCTCTGCGGAGGAGGAAATCAAGTTCGGCCCCAGGATATTCCGGGTCAATGACCGCATCATGCAGACCAAGAACACAGAAAAGGTCTCTAATGGAGATCTGGGCTTCATCCGGTATATTAAGGACACTGACCAGGGTAAAAAAATCGGCATGGATTTTGGCGCTGGCAGAACACTGGAATACGGCGTAGATGATTTGAGCAATGTGGATCTGGCTTATGCTACTACGATCCACAAGGCTATGGGCTCTGAGTATGAGACCGTTATTATGCCGCTGCTCAAAGCGCACACCATCATGATGTACCGTAATCTGCTCTACACCGGAATCACGCGTGCCAAAAAGCGGGTGGTGCTGATTGGGCAGAAACAGGTATTGTTTATGGCAATCCATCGTAATGAGATCGGCAAGCGGAATACGCTGCTGGGTATGCGTATTCAGATGTATTTCAAAGCCTACGCAAAGAAAGCCGGTATCCCCATTCCGGCTGCGTTGGAAGAACAATTAAAGAACGCAAGTTAAAAAAGAGAGGTCAGGTGCAGAAATGGCACTTGGCGTCTCCTATTTTTATGTCAGAAAGGAGTTTCCAACATGAACGAAAAAAGTAATCCGATGCCTATGATGTACAAAACAATTCCGGCAGTGGCAGAACTGAACAAGGTGCCGGGCTTTGACCCGCTCAAATTTCTGCGCCATAAGGTGTCCAGAAAAACCAATGAGGAAATGCTGCAGTTGGAATTGCCCTATCAGAAGCTGTGGTTTCGCCTGCGTCACCCCCAGGGCCGCATGAAACTGACTACCCTGCGGATCACGGAACAGCTTGCGATTATGGAGGCCAGAGTTTATCTGGACCGCAGTGATGCAGAGCCCATTAGCAGTTACATCTCGCAGCACAGTGCGGAAGAAGGTACCGACTATGTACAGGCTGCCCAGGATGAGGCATTGAGTGCTGCGCTGTCGGATGCCGGTTTCGGTCTGCAGTTTGCCGATGTTGCTGTTGACAGTACGGGCAAGGTGTTTGGAAGCAGTATTCCGCTTTCCGGGACGGCTCCTATCCAGCAACCGATGCCAAATGCGGCGCAGAGGCCCGTAGAAGCCCCTGGAGCGGCGCTGCGGCAATCTGGCGGGGAAGTTCATGCCCGGCCGAAAAGAGCGCCTCAGAACGCCGTAGAGGGCCGTAATGCTCCTGCTCGTCCGGCGCCTATTCAGAAACCTGCGGCAAAGCCGGTTCAGAATGAACAGCCCCCGGTTTCTCCGGTACAGCCAGTTGTCCAACAGATGGTTGCAGAAGAGAAGGAGAATATGGATACACTGCCTGCCGGCAAGGTAGAGGAGAATGCTCCCAATATGGAGCTGCCGGTACCGAGCCGCGAGGTTACATTGGATAGCAGTCCAAAACAGGATGATGCGTCTGAGCAGCCGGCCGCCTCCGTATTCCAATCGGATGAACTGGAAGAACTGCCTGTGGCGCCTGTTGTCCAACAGGAAGCACCCGATCAGCCTGTGGCGCCTTCTTATACGGAGAGCACTCCGGTAGAAGACATCTTGAAGGTAATGACCTTTGAAGAAGCGCAGAATGTGGTGGTGGATAGTGGTCTGAGCAAAGGAAAGACCATGGCAACAGTTGCCAAGGAGCGTCCGGTGAGTCTGAAATTCTACCTCACCCCAGGCAACAAGAGCACCAACAATATCGTTCGTGCTGCGGCGCAGATCATGCTCGATGGTATGGCCGCACAGAAAGCCGGATGATAAGCAGCCCCATCTATGGGGTCAAGAAGGGAGGGAGAACAGATGGACTCATATCCAGGAGATTTTCCGTTCGGTATTATGGATGTAGTGGAACTTCTACATCTACGAATCAGACGCCGACAGGCAAACAGTGTATATGTGGATTGCCCGTTTTGTGGTGACCGCCGCGGCAAGATGAATGTGAATTTCGTCAAAAATGTCTGGCGGTGCAATTATTGTGATGAGCATGGCGGTATGCTTGCGCTTTATGCGCGGCTAAACAATACGACTACATCCGATGCGTATTGGGAGATAGGAGAAGCCCTGTGCAACGATTTTCACAGGGAACGGCCGAACTCTGGATATGAGATGGCAGGAAACCAGCAGGCTGGCACTGGGTCCCCGGTTTCGGGGACTCAGACCGACCTTGCCGGATATGAGAGGAGGGGCGAACTAAAAACAGTGCAGCAAGCAGAACGGGCCAGCGGACAGGAAATTCATCAAACGCTTTCGCTGCTGCTCGCTATGCTGCCTCTTCAGCCTGCCCACCGCAACCATCTGCACTCCCCAAAACGGGGACTGTCGGATGAACAGATTGATAGGATCGGGTTCAAGAGCACTCCACCCCCATTCCTTTGCCGCTCCATTACCGAGCGGCTGATGAAACAGGGATGCAAGGTGGAGGGAGTGCCCGGCTTTTATCTGGATGACAGCGGGCGCTGGACCATGAACTTCTACCGAAAAAACGCAGGGATTTTGATTCCGGCTGTGGGATACGACGGTATGATACATGGCCTGCAGATACTTTTGGATAGTCCGCTCAAGCAAAAAGATGATCCACCGGATAAGTCAGGAGCCAAATACATCTGGTTTTCGTCCTCGTCCAAAAATATGGGTGTTACATCCGGGAGTCCGGTACATTTTATAGGAGATCCATCTGCCCGGGTGGTCTATGTCATTGAAGGACTGCTGAAAGCAGACATCTCACACTGCCTGACAAACCGGACTTTTGTGGCGATTGCCGGTGCAAACAACACCAGCCAGTTGGATACGCTGTTTGCACTGTTGGCACAGAATGGCACTGAGGAGATCATTGAGGCTCATGATATGGATAAGTACAGTAACCAAATGACCTCTAATGGGGCATCTAAGATCTATCTGATGGCCCGAAAAAATGGAATGGCATGTCGTCGGCTGACCTGGAATCCGAATTATAAAGGGTTTGATGATTGGCAGCTTGCCCTTCGGGAGAAAGAACAGAAGGAAAAGGAGGTGCAGAGAATGAATTTTAAGCAGCAATATCTGTGCGGTAAGTGTGATTTTACCTATATAGATGGCTGCGTCGAGCTTTGGCACACCAGAGCGGAGAAAGATTTGGACCTGACAGAGTATCTGGGGCTGACAAAGGAAGAGTATCAGATATTTCTTGCTCAGGGCAATCGGGCGCTGAAGGATATTCTGGACAGCCAGAGAGTTTTCCGGAGATTTTGCATTTACCAGCTTTGCCTGGGTGAGACACAGACGGTACCTTTCGCGTTCAAGCAACTGGATGCACTGCGTAAGGCTGGATATGAACAGCCGCCTGCCGCCGCCTATCAGACGGTATGGAGCGCAGAGGTCTGTTGCCCAAAGGGGCAGAATGACATGGAAGTGCTGGGGCGCCTGTTCCTGGACTTTAATGAGCATTTGCCGGAAGATTACAGAGGCCGTCCGTTGGCTCCATCTGATGTGGTGGAACTGGACTGCCAAGGCAAACGCACATACTTCTATGTGAATGACTGCCGGGATTTTGCACCGGTACGCTTCTCCCCATTCTTGTGTAAAAGACTTCCGGAGCCTGCTCAAAAACAGGAATGAAGGGATAGGGGTCAGATGCGTATTGCAGAAAAGAAGAAAAGCCAGATTACAGCACTGTATGAGCAGTGCTCCAATCTTCCGGCAGATGTCAGAAGTTGTCTGGAGAATGGCTACTTTACCGTAACGGTACCTCCACCCTGGAACATGAGCAATCAAAAGACTGCGCAGGAGGTGCAGGACAAAATCAAGGAATGGTCAAGGCAGTATACTGGCGTGGTCTGCTACTGTTTTGACAGCTTCAGCACACTTTTATATGTGCTGTGAGCAACACACAATGGCATGGAAAGGATCATAACGGCCTGCTCCATGCCTTTTTTGCGAAAGGAGATTTTACAATGGGTGTTTTTTCAGAAATAGCAATGGAGCAGCAAAACGGTATGTTCGATTCGTCTGCAGCCTTTGAGGATGATGAAGCCTTTGAGCTGGAGGAGATGGAATCTTTGCCTGTGCCGCCTGTAGGTACAGACACTGTCCCAGTATCGGCGGCTTCGGTTTGTGCCGGTGAGACTGCTTTGGCTGATGCAGAGGAGGAACCTGCGGATGAAGTAGCGCCTGCTGGGGAAGAGAAGTCTGCTGAGGAGGGGAATTCGGCACAACCGCCCGCCGCAGAAGATGAAGAAAAAAAGCGTGCGGAGCATGAGGCGGCTGAAGCCCAGCGCAAAGCGGAATTTGACGCCAAACAGCAGGCGAAGAAAGCCGCGGAGCAGGAGCAAATCGCCCGTCTGGAAGCGATGAGTGATGAAGAAGTAATCGCGGCCTCTACCCAGAGGGTGAGTACCGATGTAGAAAAACTGACACGGCGAAATATGAAGGAATGTGTGTCCGAGCATATCCAGATGCTCTGTATGGAAGATACGGCGTTTGCCCGTCTGACGATGCATCCGAAAAAGAACATGATCCGCTGTTTCCAGTACATCAACCGAAAGGCATGGGATTATGTGCAGGATGAACTAAAAGCAAGCGGAACCCGCCCTGGTCCCGGACAGCAGACATATGGCTGCGATGTGCCGGATGATATGTGCTATCAGTGGGCGGAAGATTATTTCCGTGACCCTGATGCCAAGGAAGACCATGAGGATGAGGAGAAGTTTGTTCCCAAGCCGTATGCTGGGAAGTCCTCTGCAAAGAGCAAACCCAAGAAGGCGGCAGAGAAGAAAAAGACGGAACCCAAGGCGGCACCCAAGCAGGAGGAAAAAAAGCCTTCTCAGGATGGGCAGATGTCGCTTCTGGATTTTGGGATGGCAAAGGCAGGCTGAGCCGGCAAAGGAGGAAAAATGCAGAATGATTGCTTATAAGGGTTTTCGCCCCGGGCTGATATGCCGTGGCTATCAGTTTGTGATGGGGCTCAATACGACTGAAAAAGCAAATTGCAGGGAAAATGGATTTCACTGCGCGGAAAATCCGCTCGACTGCCTTAGCTATTATTCCAGCCTGGAGCATTCGGAATATTATATTGTCAACGCCGGCGGCGACATCGATGAAGATGAGCATGACTCCAAAATCGCCTGTACGGAGCTGACTGTGATTAAGCGGCTAACCAAAGAGGAGCTGTTTTTACATGGTTTGGCCTACATGGTAGATCACCCGCGCAGGGTGTGGAGTTCCCATGTGGCAGCCAACCGGGCAATGGCGAACTGCGGTTATGCGGTGGTACGGGGGAAAGACCCCGTTGCCACCGGCAGACTGGGAGACATCCTTGCTTTTGCGAAGGAAGCTCCGGATTCGGAAAGTATCGTACAGGTTGCTGTAGGACAAATTGATGGTG
>ENA-UEQN01000635-UEQN01000635.1-human-gut-metagenome-genome-assembly--contig:-NODE-635-length-31610-cov-10.262899_pt1 | contig 31610 bp, 32 predicted proteins | sample MGYA00242940_ERZ507944 | MGnify/ENA primary metagenome ERZ507944 (study PRJEB26167, sample SAMN06115449) | human gut metagenome | host: Homo sapiens | place: China:Fujian | collected 2015-08-20... | reverse complement strand
GTAAAATAATCAATAATAACTAAAATTAGTGACGAAATGAATCAAAGACTTACAACACCTAAAGGACATAATATGTTCGATATTTCATCGCTCGTACAGAAAGCTATAAGACGAGGAGATTTGATGTATGCTCTATACGCATCGAATGAAATGGCAGTATCATATCGTGGATATTTATGGAAACGTTTATTAGTGACATCTGCGGAAGATTGTTTTGACCCATTAACACATTTGATAGTGAAACTGAAAGAAAAAGATGATAATAATGCTACAAAAAACAATGCAGAGTATATTTACCAAGCTGTTTATATTCTAGTTAACGCAAGGAAAAATAGAGATGCAGATTATTTTGCATGCAATATTCTTAATTCCAAAGATTTTATACCTTTCGTTGACGGTTTTTCAGGCTTGCTTACAAAAAATGGTCATGATTTGTTTGTTATGAAAGATGAGTTCAAAAAAGCCATCTATAATAATGATAACATTGCAGGATATACAGCTAATGAAATCAGATGTTGGTATAGAAGTTTCTTTTGGGATTTAATTCTTAATATAGCAAGTAATAATGGGTATATTAAGCTTCAAAAAGAGTTTATTGCTTTAAAGAATATAGATTTAGCGCAAGATTTGAAAAAGTCCACATCCATCTATATTGCGAAAGCTATAGTATTACTTATGAAATCAATAAGATTAAACAATGAGGGCTTGTTTTATGAATACGACATCCCTAATGTTGATTTATCAAAGTGTTGTAGTGAAAATAGACTTAAATTACCCGAATATGTGTATGATTGTCATACCTATATTGGAAAAGCAAAAGGGAGAACTAAAGAGGATTTCATTGTGTCTGAACAAAACAGCTTACATCCTTTCATAAACGGATGGTACGATAATTCCTCTTGGGACAGGTATTTAAGTCGTACAAAAACTGGTTTTGGGAACGACTTTGATACCCCTATTGAATATAAGAAAAAAATAAATATTGTATCTGTAAACGGATACCAGCAAACATTATTTTAGCTATACACAATGAAGAAAAAAGATAGACAAGAGCTGTTTTTGAAGCATTTCCGTGACAGTCATGGAATTGTTTCGTATGCTTGCCAAAAGGTTGGCATAACAAGAACTTGCTATTACAAATGGAGAGAGAACGACCCTAAGTTTAAGGAACGCGCTGAAGAAGTTGAGGAAGAAACGATTGATGTGGTAGAATCTAAATTGCTATCTGCAATCAATAATGATGATTTGACTGCGATTATTTTCTACTTAAAAACCAAAGGTAAAAAACGTGGTTATGTTGAACGAGTTGAACAGGATGTAAATGTCAATCCGTTTGAAAGTTTGATGAAAGAATTGCCGGACAAAATAGATAAGTAATGAATTTGAGCGACAAAGCTGCCTTGTATATGCAAGCATGGAGGGACGATTGGTGCAAGTTCTGTTCCGATGTACTGAAAGCGCGTTTGGATAAGGAACAACAAGACATCATTCATTCTGTTCAATACAACCGAATGACTGCTGTTGCTTCTGGTACTGCACGTGGAAAGGATTTCTGTGCCGCTTGTGCCGCTATGTGCTTTATGTATCTTACTCCACGCTGGGTTAATGGAAGATTGGTAAAGAATACCAAAATTGCAATGACAGCTCCGTCCGGTCGCCAAGTCAAGGATATTATGATACCGGAAGTTTCCAGGCTATTTCGGAATGCAGGATTCCTACCCGGACGTTTATTGTCTTCCGGAATCAGAACCGATTATGAAGAATGGTTCTTAACCGGCTTTAAATCAGGTGATGATAATATGGAAGCATGGTCTGGTTTCCATGCCGTAAACACGTTGTTTGTTGTCACGGAAGCCTCCGGTATATCAGAAGTTATCTACAATGCCATCGAAGGTAACTTGCAGGGAAATTCACGTTTGCTTATTGTGTTTAACCCAAACGTAACCACTGGATATGCAGCGCGGGCTATGAAGTCTGACCGTTTTGCCAAATTCAGATTAAGCTCCCTTAATGCAGAGAATGTCGTAAGCAAGAAAATAGTCATTCCCGGTCAAGTGGATTATGAATGGGTAAAGGACAAAGTGGAAAATTGGTGCTCACCTATCCAGCAAGCTGATTTCAATAAAGGCGAAGGTGACTTTAATTGGGAAGGGGGCTTGTATCGGCCAAATGACTTGTTTCGCGTAAAAGTGCTTGGTATGTTTCCTAAAGTAGCTGAAGATGTGCTTATCCCCTACGAATGGATTGAAATTGCCAATGAAAACTGGAAAAGACTGCAAGAAGAAGGCTTTATCCCCAAGAAAAAAGCCAAAGTCGGTGCCGATGTTGCTGGTATGGGACGTGATGATAGTGTATTATGTCCCCGATATGGGAATTATGTACCAAGATTTGAAGCCCATCAATCAGCCGGAACAGCAGACCACATGCACGTAGCCGGAATGATTTCTAAGTACCTTGACAGGAAAGGTACCAAAGCGTTCATAGATACCATTGGAGAAGGTGCTGGCGTGTTTTCCCGTTTACAGGAGCTTGGCTACAACAATGCCTATTCCTGCAAATTTTCAGAAAGCGCACGTGGGCTGCATGACATAACGGGAGAATATACCTTTGCCAATATGCGGGCTTATTTGTTTTGGACTGTACGTGATTGGCTTAATCCCAAGAATGGATTTGGCGCAGCTCTCCCACCCTGCGACAGACTTATGGAAGAGGCTACAGAAACCCATTGGAAGTTTATGAGCAATGGAAGTATTATCATTGAACCGAAAGAAGATATAAAAAAACGGATTAAGCGTTCTCCTGACTGGTTTGATGCACTTGCCAATACATTCTACCCATATGATTATTTGGTTGTCAGTGATGAAGAGATAATGAGAGATATGTTATAATATAGAATCATATTTACTCCTCTACACCTTCAATTTAGTAGTAGTTCACATAGGCAATAGGTTGGAACGTTTGATGTAAAATTGCTTTGACGAAAAAAACTCAAAAATCAAACGTTTGCAAAATAGATTTTGTATATTTGTAAGTATTTGTTATATCAACATATCAAAATATTAACTATATGAGAAAGTATTTGTATTTATTTGCTTTGCTTCCATTCATTACTATATCTATGGAATTAAGCGCACAAAAAGTTTATGCCCCAATTTGCACACCGGAAGAGCAGCAACTGTCTGTAACTTTTATTCAGGAGATTGGAGGATTTTGTAATATATCAAAAGAGACATCTTCTGGTAATTGGTTTGCAAGTTGCAAATCGGCATCTATATCCTGGAAGCCTTTAGACAAAAAATTTGCAGTATCTCCAGATGGAAAGTGCTATGCTCTTATTTCTTCACCTGGCTTCATCAAACTGTATAATGCTGACCCTACTGTTCCTTATGAAGAAATTACCATTGAACAGAATGGACGACGTATTAAAACAAATAGGAAATTGCTTCCCTTTGAATATCCACTTTTCATTGTAGGCAGTGCTGAAACTTTTACATGGGGAACGGATAATAAGTTGTATGTTGAAAGTGAAAGAGGTGTATTTTCGGTAACTATAGGAGAAAAACCTTTGGCGCAAAAAATTCAAATAACACAAATAGGCACCCCTGTTTATTGCCAAGCAAACAACACTTTATATTATAATCGTTATGGGCATATATATGAATACAATATAAAAGACCATACAGAGGTAGAGTTGTGTAGCGGAAGCAACCTGACCGTTTCCGGAGAGTATCTATATTATATGCGGGGAACTGACGAACATAGTGAAATTTGGCGAAGAAATGTTATGGCCGGTAATGAAGAAAAAATCTTGAGCAGCATAGAGCATGCGTTTACTAATCCTAGTATTTCTCCTGATGGCAAATGGATTATTTGCGAAGGAAATGCCATATCTCCATTAAGCAAGAAGCAGAATTTAGATATATTTATCGCCAAAACCGACGGAAGTAATCTGAAACAAATAACCAATCACCCTGCCAATGACGCACATCCAGTGTGGCAGAAAGATGGAAAGCATATTTATTTTATGTCACTTCGAGGCAAAAAATATAACAAGAAATATGTAAGTTACTCATTATTTAGTATGGATATTTCTTCTTTTATGAAATAATTGATGCAAAAATCACATAGGATTTTACTCGCCATTTACTATCTTATCGAATTTAAATTAAACAGAGCATATTTTCCATTTAGAGATATGCTCTGTTTTTTATCTGGAAGGAGAATGTGCGTAGGAATTCCTTTGCAATATTCCGCTCAAATAGAAATGCTTTATTTGTTTTTCAAATAAAAGCATTATCTTTGCACAATAGCATTTGATGCTAACGTGCTCCTTCACGTTGCCGGGCAGTGCGTTTGCGCTACCCGGTTTCTTTTTTTTAGGAGCAATTATTCACAATCAATTACCGTATGAAGGAGTACGGAACGTTTCTCGGACGTAAAGACGTTATTATGAAAACAAACCAGATTATGATTCGCCCGATGGGTGATTTTAAAGTAATTCAGAGAACGAAAGATGCCTTTTTCAATGCGACGGATTTATTAAAACAGTGGAATCAATTAAAAGGTATGAAGAAAGAAGTTAATGACTACTTCGATTTGTCTTCTACTAAAGAGTTCATTTACACTATAATGGAAAGAGAAAATTATGATACGGGTAATTACCCCTATCATAAATCAAGGGCGAATAAGGGTGATAATGCGGGTACATGGATGCATCCACTGCTTTTTATTGATTTTGCAATGTGGATAAACCCCTCATTTAAATATGATGTTCTCAAATTCGTATATGACGAAATGATAAAATTCCGCAACCTTGCCGGTGATGCATACCCATCCATGTGTAAGGCTGTCCGTACTATTTTACCTGATGACCTATTCAAACAAAAAGTTAAAGATTTGGCAAGATCACTCAATATTATAGTCTATGGCAAACATGAATCAGAAATGCGCAACAAGATTGGAGATGAAGCAAAAATACGTGAATTGTATGAGTTGGAATTACAGATAGCCCAATGGATAGATTTAGGCTTTATCAAAGACTACAATAGCCTTAAGTCTACATTGACTAAATTGTATTATCGGAAATATCCTAATGTTTTACCTCTATAAATAAATGTTATAACAACGGTATGAAGCCATACCGTACAATTATACAGCAATGGACGAAATTACCGCAATTCTTGATAGCTCAAGACCTGTCACTGACATTATCAGTGATTTAAGAGAAAAGTCTATAGATTGCCCGAAATGGAGCAATCTGATAAAAGACTACGAACCGACCAAACATCGTATAGTAGATGATAAGGAAACCCGAAAGGATAAAATCAAGTCTGACGGCCAAGTAGAAAAGGCATCGCGCATTTACATCGGACTCGAAAAACTACTCACCAAACGTGCTACGGAATTCGCCTTTGCAATTCCAGTAAGACGCGTGTATCATAATACGGAAGACAACGAGAAACGCCGGCAGATAGCCAAGGCTATTGAAGCTATCTATAAATATGCCCGCATTGACAGTGAAAACATCAAACGCGGCAATGCTTATTTCGCTTCATGCGAAATCTTCACCATCTGGTATGCAGTAGAGAAGCCCAATGCTCTATATGGTTTCAAAAGCAATTATAAGCTAAAATGCAAAACGTATTCTCCAATGGAAGGAGTTGGATTATACCCCTTGTTTGACGAATTGGGCGATATGATTGCCATGTCCTTTGAATATAAGAAAAAAAATAAAGACAAAGAAGTCACTTTTTTTGAAACATATACAGCCGACAAACACTATAAATGGAAACAGGAAGATGGCGATTGGGTATCTGTCATCGTTCCAGAAAAAATACATCTTCTACTTGGTAAGATTCCAGGTGCTTACACTTTTCGTTTTGAACCTATATATTATGGGCTATCACACATCCGAGAAGAAATTGAATATACATTATCCCGCAATTCCGATGTCATTGCCTACAATTCCGCTCCAGTATTGAAGGTGACAGGAAAATTGGTTGGCGATGAAGACAAGGGGGAAACACGCAGATTATTCCGGTTAGAGAACGGCGGTGATGTGGCTTATGTTTCATGGACTCAGGCCATAGAAGCCTTGAAGTACCATGTAGAGACCTTGTTAAAGCTCTTCTTCATGCAGGCTCAGATGCCCGACCTTTCTTTTGACAACATGAAAAGCCTTGGCAATATAGGATTTGATGCGAGACAGATGTTATTGTCTGACGCCCATTTGAAAATCGGTGATGAATCAGGAGCCTGGATAGAATTCTTTGAGCGCGAATGTAATGTTATCAAGGCATTTTTAAAAATGATGAATATCTCGTGGGCTGATGAAATAGATAACATAGAGGTAGAGCATATTATTACGCCATTCATTCAAAACGATGAAGATGCGCTAATTAATAGAGTCATGAAAGGGAACGGTGGCAAACCGATATTCAGCCAGCTTGAATCTATCAAGATGGCTGGTTACTCCGATGACCCGCAGTCTTCTTTAGATCAGATTCAAAAAGAAGAAGCCGAAGCTGCCAAAACCAATATTGGAAACGTATTCAATGAATCTACTATGTAATAACAATCTAATTTATTAATCAGATGAAAGATATTAATTTTAAGCAGAAAGATGGCTTGTATATAGCCGATTTTGTATCTGAAGGTGCTTGCATCATTCAAGTGGATAATAAAAATGTAGAGCCGTTAAAAATCTATCGGTATATGCCTGATATGAAACCAAGTGCTTATGATGTGATTCCACTTGGCAGCCCCTATCAGCGGGTAATTGACCTTTGTGTACCCGCCGAAATGATGATTCGCATTGTCAGTACTACCGCTGTTACTGCCGCAAAGATGACTGTATTACCTCAAGTAGATAGTAATAGCTCATCTGTAACCGGGGCGACTGCCAGCGTTGATGCTAATGTAGGTACACCTTCTGTGGATGTAACAATGAAAGAAGGCAAGCTGAATTTCACTTTTAAGAACCTCAAAGGGCAGAAAGGAGATGTAGGTGTAGTTGGCGCCAAAGGTGATAAAGGCGAACAGGGACAAACTGGACCCAAAGGAGATAGAGGGGAACAAGGTACTGCTGGAGCGAAGGGAGACAAGGGTGATACTGGTGCAAAAATCCAATCGATAGCACTGACAATTACTGGAACTGCTATCACTGGAACAGCAACCCTAACCGACAAGAGTACTGCACCGATTACCGGTACGTATGCTCCCGGGGAATAATTTAATTTTTATAGATATGAAAAAATACATTGGAACAAAACAAATTGAAGCAGAACCTATGACAAGAGGTGATGCGTGGGGAAAACATCTTCTTAGAGAAAAACCGTCAACGGAAAATTTTGATGATGAGGGTTATCATGTCCGTTATGAAGATGGATATGAAAGCTGGTCACCTAAAGATGTGTTTGAAAAAGCCTACAAGATTGCCGAAACACCTGTTGACCGTATGCAGATAGAAGCCGAAGAAGTCAATGGAAGATATGTAAAGTTAGCCGCTTTCATAGATTCAGGAAAAATGGATGAAGTCGTTAATGACATGTACAACAAGTATTTACTGGAAATGCAGTGCTGCACTATGTTCGACTATATTCGGCTTCTTGATACTCGCATACAGCGTATGCAAGGCTCTGATGGCGCAAAAGTACGAAAGATGAATTTTGGCATGGCTATTATGGCTCTCAAAGCAGGTTATCCAATTCATAGAAGTGGTTGGAACGGTAAAGGTTTGATGGTATTCAAGCAAGTTTCTGCCCATATCGAAAGAGACATCATTCCAAAGATGCAATCACTTCCACAATCTGCAAAAGATCTTATTCTGAAAGGCAAAGGATTCATTGACTACACAAGCCAATGCCTTATTTACAATGAGAATACAGGTCGTGCCGATTCATGGGTCCCATCCATCAGTGACGTGTTTGCCGAAGATTGGGAAATTGTACAATAGCCTATCTGCCATGTGTAGAAAAGGTAACGGGTGCGTTGGTTAATGCTGGCGCACCTTGCTAAAATTTAATGTTATGAAGGTTAAAAACAAATATAACATTGGTGATTATGTTTGGATAGGAAGAGATAAGCCTACCAGCCATAAGGTTGAAGGAATAAATGTATCTGTTTACAAAGATAATGTTATCCGTGTTTTTTATAGATTGGAAGGCACTCCTATTGACATAATAGGATTCACGGAAAATGAATGTTTTCTTAGTAAAGAAGAGTGTATAAATGGATTAAACAATGGAGTAATCAAAGGAACAGGAATAAGAATCAATAGTGTTTTGATGCGTATATTATTGATTTTCGCTCTAATGATTACCATACTCCCATTTTTGGCAGTTCAAATAATCCATTGGTTTTTTACAGGGACGAAAGAGCCACTTACTTATCGTATAATTAGTAAAATAACCGACAAACTTTTATGTTGGAACAAGATATGAATAGCATGAAAGTACCAATAGATAATATGACTTTCGCTGAAAGTGAATACCACAGAGGCAATAAGATATGGAATGCTCAAACACTTTATAATTTCGCGAAAGCAAAGAAGTACCCTGTACGTGATATGCCATTGTGGAATATAGACCTGACTGTTGAACCATTTGAGTGTAGTCAGCTTCATAGCTTCATCTTTCAATGCAAACGTGTTCGTGATTGTTCTTTAGACTACCCTATTATATTGGATGATGTAGGACAAATAGCTGATGGCTATCATCGCTTGTGTAAAGCAATATTGGAAGGTAGAGAAACGATTAAGGCTATCCGGCTGTTGGAAATGCCTGCACCAGATAGAATTGAGGAATAATGGCAAAGAAAGTTATTCCTCAATCCAAATATCGTTGTCGTGATTGCCAATACGCATACGATTACCACGAGAAGAACTCGAAAGGAGAATATTTCATGTGCAAGTGTCCCTTTTATCAATGGAGCAAATTTCTTGACCATAGCTATTGTGACAAATTCAAGAAGAAGTAATGTCAAAACCTAAAACTCCCAACCAAAAACACAAGTACAGCGAACTGAACAAGCGGCTCGCCCAATATGTTGCGCTCGTGCAATCCATATACGACACACTCAATCTCGAAGCGGCTAAACTGGTTGAGAGCTTGGGTGTTTCGGAAATAGACTTGAAAGACAGACCGTTTTCTTTCTCAGAATACCCGGAAACCCAAAAGAGGATAAGCGACATTCAAAGACGTTTTGTAAACGACATTGGGGCAGTTATTTATCATGGTACAAGCGAGGAGTGGAAGAATAGCAATGAGGTGCAGGATTTATTTGCCAACGCTGTGTTGAAAACCTACAATGCGACTGTTGACAAGGGAAAATACAAGGTCCTATATCAAACCAACTCCGATGCTCTGAAAGCCTTTCAAAATCGCAAGGATAAAGGCTTTAATGTATCTGATAAGCTATGGAACCAGTCTATGATTTATAGGAAAGAACTGGAAGATGCCATTTCGTGCGCCATAGAGAAAGGATACAGTGCAGTAACTCTTAGCAAACGCATATCCAAATACCTACTTGATTTCCCCAGTCTGCAAAAGGATTACAAGGAGAAATTCGGCACAGCCAGCAAAGCCGCCGATTGCGAATACCGCTCACTCCGTCTTGCTGCATCGGAAATAAACATAGCTTATCGCACCGCTGAGAACAAACGTTGGGGACAGATGGATTTCGTTGTAGGATATGAGATAAAATTAAGCGGGAACCATAACTGCAAGGGAGTTCCTAAAGGACGGTATTATGACATTTGTGACCAACTTGCAGGAAAGTACCCAAAAGATTTTGAATGGAATGGGTGGCACCCGGTCTGTCGTTGCTATAAAATCCCCATCCTTAAAACAGAAGAGGAGTTTTGGGCCTGGGACGGACGAAGTGTTGCTTCTTCTGATAGCGTAAACCGAGTGAAAGATGTGCCTGATAATTTCAAGAAATGGGTTATCTCCAATCAGCAAAGGATTGATGATTCCAAGAAACGTGGGACATTGCCATATTTCTTGAAAGATAATCCGTCTTATTTGAAAGATGATAAAAATAAATATATCGCATCTGTTACTAAATATACCGGTTCGTACTATCCAAGAATAAACCAATATTTAAGAGGTCAAAGGAGGCAGCTTGACAACGAGTCTTTATCTGTAATTAGCGATATTAGCAAATATATCAGCCTTTCCGATAAGTATGTTGGTACAAGTTATCGAGGCATTGCTGCCGACAGAGCAATGTTTGACAATTTGAAGTCTTTAAAGAAAGGTGATGATTATATAGAGGATGGCTTTATGTCAACATCTGCCAATAAACTTGTTGCAGATGATTTCGCTGATGGTGCGCAGTATAAAATTATCTTTGAAATCGAGGGGAAAAACGGAGTTGATATATCATATATATCCGATATACAGGAAGAAAAAGAAATATTGTTCGACAAATCTTCCAAGTTTAAAATTACAAAAATCAAAGTTGTAGATAAGAAGATATTCGGCAATTTATATATCTATATGGAGGAAATATAAGATGCTATATTTCGCCAAATCAAATAATTTTCTTACCTTTATATATAAATAATACCAGTATGATTGGAGCAATAATAGGCGATATTGTAGGTTCTCGTTTTGAATTTAACAATATCCATACGAAAGATTTTGAACTGTTTGCGAAAGATTGCAGCTTTACTGATGATACCATTTGTACTGTTGCAATCGCTGATGCCATTTATCGTAAGATAGATTATAAAGATGCACTACTTGAATGGTGCAGAAAATATCCTACCCCCAAAGGTTCTTACGGTGTATCCTTTGAAAGATGGTGGAGAAGCGATAACCCACAACCATATAACAGCTATGGAAACGGCTCCGCTATGCGTGTTAGCCAAATAGGATTCTACTATAATTCGCTGGACAAAGTTCTTGAAGAGGCAGAAAAAAGTGCAAAAGTTACTCATAACCATAAAGAAGGTATCAAAGGCGCACAAGCTATTGCAGGTTCAATATTCTTATTGCGCACTGGACGCACTAAATACGATGTAAAAAAATGGTTAGAATCTACATTTGGATATGACTTATCACAAACAGTTGCTTTCATTCGTTCATGCAATAAGTTTGATGAAAGTTGCCAGGTAACTGTACCTCAAGCAATAATCTGCTTTCATGAAAGTAACGGGTTTGAAGATGCTATTCGAAATGCAGTATCAATAGGTGGAGATAGTGATACTATTGCCTGTATTACTGGAGGACTGGCAGAAGCATTTTACGGAGTTCCAGATAACATCTTTGATAAGGCATATACATATCTACCATCAGACATGAAAAAGATTATAAAGAAATCTTTACGTACTAAATTTCTGAATAGAGTTATAGAATCTTATTGATGTTTTTATTCTCTATTGCATTGTTGAGCGGCTTATTAGTCGCTCTTTTTTTTATCCGTTAAATCTTGCTTAACTCGCTGATAATCAGAAAATAAATAGTTTTATAAATTTGCATATATCACTATTAATCAGTATCTTAGCTATATAAAAGAAAAGCAAAGTATAACAATTATAAGAGCAATGAGGACAAATAAAGAAAATCAGAAAAAGGCATTCATCAAAAACATAGTAAATTCAGCCGTTCATTTCGGATTGGACAGCATCCAATGCCAAGTTGCAATGAGCGTTCCTCAAAGAACCTATGGGTTCAATGAATTAAACCGTTTTATTGGAGAAATGACAATTGCATTACGTAATGCAGGAGTCAAGTTACCTGGTGATAATATCTAAATTAACAGAACAATGGTAAAGAAAGTAGTCGAATACAAGCTATCCGCAAATAAATGTGAGTTTGAGCAAAAGAAGATAATGTCCTCCAGTGATGTGTATGATTACGCAAAGCAGTTCTATTCCGATGATTTGCTTATATATGAAAGCTCATTCATTGTGCTTATCAATAGAGCAAACAAGGTTCTCGGTTATGCCAAAATATCTCAAGGTGGAGTTGCAGGAACAGTTGTTGACACGAAAATAGTAGCAAAGTATGCGATAGAAAGCTTATGCGCTGGTGTCTTTTTCGTTCACAACCATCCATCTGGCAATGTGAAGCCATCAATGGAAGATAAACTAATTACCGACAAACTAAAGAAAGCACTTTCGCTGTTTGATATAAAACTTGTTGATAGTGTAATCATATCCGATGGTTCGTTTTTCTCTTTTTGCGATGAAGGTTTATTATAGTTCTGATAATGAGATAAAATATATTTTAGTTTATTTGTTTTTCAAATAAAATTAGTATATTTGCATCCAAAGCATGTGAAGCTACATGCCACGGAACTTGTCGTAAAAACTCATTGCTCTAAAAGTGTTTTTAAGTTCTACGGAATAGTCTGCTGGCATGTGTGCTGCGCAGACTATTTCTTTTTAGTAACTTAAATTCATTCTACAATGGACAGAAAACAGCAAGTTTTGTTAAGATTGAAACCGAAAGTGAAGGCGTTCGGGTTCAACAAGAAGGAACTGATGAGTGTCGCCGCCAAGATTGCCGACAATCTAACTTCCGCAGATGATGCCTCCGACGAGGATGTAAACGCAGAGATTGATACAGCGATTGATGCGGTTCTCCCCTATCTACAAGTCAGCCAGTCTTTTGCAAATCGAGTAATCGAGGAGAACCGCAAGAAGAATGACGACGATGACGAAACCGATGACGACGATGACGACGAGTCATCGAATACTACCAATCGTCAGACGGGTTCAAACAAGAAAAATCCCAAAAACAAAGGAAAGAATGACAATGCACCGGAATGGGCTAAGGGAATGATGCAGACCATCGAAACCCTGACCGATAAAATTTCTGCATTGGAAGGAGACAAAATCACGACTTCCCGAAAGGCGAAGCTTGAGGCTCTCCTTAAGAACGCTGGCACATTCGGCTCCCGTACTCTGAAAAGTTTCTCTAAAATGAGTTTTGAAAGCGATGAAGAGTTCGAAGAATTCTACTCCGAAGTTGAAGAGGATTTGAAAGCTTACAATCAAGAACGCGCAGATGCCGGACTTTCCACTATGGGAACTCCCCCTACTGCCGGTGACGGTAAGCCCAAAGAAGAAGAGCCATTCAATGATAATGAAATTGACGAAATGGCTGATTTATTGTAACATTTAAAACCAAATGAAAAATGGGAGCAGTAGATGTAGGTACTATTGAATCTTTCGGTTTCGGAAATGACCCGATTGTTATCCGCAAATACGTAGCAGGTATTAAGGGCGGTAAAGTTCTGGATGTAAGCAATTTTAAAGGAGAGTTTATCCGTGCAGGGCATGTGATTATTCGTGATACGGAATCCGACATATACAAGCCTATGCCGGTAAACTCCAACGGAGATGCCTATGAGGCATTGCCAGGAAAACATGAGTATGCAGGTGTATGCTATGCAACCAAATCGGTAAAAGAGCCATTCGTGTCCATTATGCACACTGGAGTGGTAAACGATGCTGCCGGTCCTTATCCTTTGGATACAATCAAAGCGGCTCTGAAAGCAGCTATTCCGACACTTGTTTTTGAACACGACTAAAAATGGAGGTATAATTTATGAATGAGTCATTATTTCAAAAATACGTTGCCAAATTCTTCCCTAAACTGCAACGGTTAATCGAAAAAGTAAACGGCAAGAGAAACAAAAAGCTCACCTATCTTCACAAGGGAGATAATGCCATGTTGCGTACGGAATATTCTCCGGACAACAAATGGGAAAGCACTTCTGTCAATACGACCTATGTGGCCGCTGACTTCGTGGCTGTAGATTCTGAACTGCCGGTTAAAAGCCGTGATAGCATTGCATCAGCCAACGGAAAGCTACCCAAAATCGGTATGTCCAAAATCCTGAAAGAGTCGGACATTAACAACATCAATGTGATGGAAGCGCAGGGTGGTAATGCAAAAGTCATCGCTGGCAAACTTGCCAATGATGCTGTCGCCTGCTCAGTCGGCATTGATGAAAGGAATGAATACAACTTCCTGTTTGCTCTATCCAACGGATATGTAGCCATTAAGGACGAGGATACCCCCAATGCCCTAATGCGCTTGAACTTCAACTATTTGAAAGAGAACACCTTTGGTGCTACCGCAAAAGATGAAATTTCTCTTGAGGACATCAAACGGGTTATTGCCAAAGCTGATGCAGATGGTAATTCAATCATCGAGATTTGCATTGCCAAATCCGCTTACGACAAACTAAGACAGACGCAAGGAGCAAAAGAACTTGTAGCCAATTATACCGGACAATCATTCACTCCGGATACGGTTCTCCCCACTCCTACCGGCGCCAAATTCAACGAGGCCTTTGCAGATGATAACGGTGGCGTCACGTTTAAAATCATTGACCGCTCTGTCATTTTTGAAGAGAACGGCAAAAAGCGTTCTATTAAACCCTGGAACGCCAACAGACTTATTTTCATCTGCAATGAAGTTGTCGGAACTTTGGTTTATGGGCGATTGGCAGAGCAGACCAATCCCGTCAAGAATGTTATCTACAAGCTTGTAGACACCTTCAAGCTGATATCTAAATACTCGCTCGTAAACCCTTTGCGAGAGATAACTTCCAGTCAGGCTTTTGTGGCCCCTATTATCGAGGATGTTGACCAGATTTATGTTTACGATTTCTCCGAAGCACAAGAAGTTAACACCGCAGCAGAGTCCAAAGACAGTGGCGATGCGAAAATAACCATCTGGGGGGCTACCTATAAGAAACCGGAATTTATTGCAGCTTTGAAAACCATCAGCAAGGATCGCATTGCTTCCAACATCAGCGATGCCAAACTGATTGAGAAAGTCAATGCCTTAAGTGACGAAGAGGAAGAAGCATTGAAAGCTGCTGTAGAGTCCCATAAGTCCGAATAGCGTATGAAAACAATTCTGCAAGCGTTAAAAGATGAAGTCCACTACAAATTAAGTAGTGGCTTCTTTGAAAACCGTCTGCTTGAAAGGAAACTTAACGGCAATGATGACTGTACAGCGGAAATTCTTACCAGCAAACCCTTTAAGGGGGCTGTGGCAGATTGCCTTATCAGCCTTATTCAAGCGCCGAACTTTTCAGAAGGTGACATTTCTTTCAGCCAGTCTGAAAAAGATAAAATCTTCTCTTTGGCAAATAGTATTTACAATGCCATTGGTGAAAGCTGGAGGATAGTCGGAGAACCCTCCGTTTATATAGGAAGATAACAACCATGATTATTGACGATAGACCCAATAGACTACAGTACCTTACCATCACTCCCGGATATGAAGACGGAAACGGAGATTACCATCAAGGCGAAAGCAAATGGGAAGGTGATATACCATGTCGCAATGTTCCGGCAGGGAAAGCCGAACAAAGACAGTTTGAAGACGGTGTCGTTCGCACCTATTCCTCTGTTGTCCGTCTGGACGCTGATTGCAGGGAGTTTTCCATTGGAGAAAAAGTGAGGCTGTTTCTTCTTGGGGGTATTGTCAGAGAATGTGAGGTTAAAGGATTCCATCGTTATCAACTTTGCGCAAAGTTATGGGTATAAGGATGACAACACCAATGAGCGAAATCAACGCTTTTATCAATGCTGAAAAAAAGCGCACTGAAAATCTGATTGTCCGCGCACTCTCCTACCTCGGAGAACTGTGTGTGATTGAAGCCAGAGACAGACCGCAAGAAGTAAGCTGGATAGACCGTTCTGGAAACCTGCGTAGTTCGATTGGCTATGCTATCGCCCACAATGGGAAAATACTCCGCTACTCGGATTTTACACAAGTAAAGCAAGGTAACGATGGAGTTAAGGAAGGCAAAACGTTTGCAGAAGAAATTGCCAGGAAATTCACGAATGGATATGTACTTGTCGTTGTTGCAGGAATGAATTATGCCGAACTTGTGGAAGCGATGGAAAGCAAAAATGTCCTCGCATCCGCCGAACTGTTCGCAAGAAAGAAACTGCCGGAAATGATGAGTAAGCTTAAAAGCCAACTTGCGCCATGATGAAGTCTGATATTGATATAAAAGATGATATTTACAAACACATCAAAGGGTCTGCTTTGGAAAAGGCTGTAACCGGAAAACTTTGTAAAGCATCTAAAAGGGCCGCCAACTCAAACAAGGAAGATATAATCATATCAATCCTAGACAATGGAAGCGGACAGATGCAGGAAGCTTTTGTAAATGTAAACATCTATGTAAAGGACAACATTCGTGATGGCGAAGCAGAAATGAATGATATGCGGTGCAGGGAACTCTGCAAAATCGCCATTCAGGTTTTGGAAACAGGGCGTGGAGAAAGCTACCGCTTCACCCTGGATAAACAAAGGGTGCTTGAGGTGAACGGGAAAAACGAACACCTCATAAACAATAAATTGTTTTACAAAGTAAATAACGAATAAAGTATGGAACTATCATGGGGGAAACCCACTATTAAGATTGGTAAGTTAGGTGATGGCGGCAAAGCTCCATCATCTTGGATTGACATCCCTACCCCGGTTGAGAATTCAACAAAGTTAACACCTACAAAAGGTACTAAGAGAGAAGCAAAAATAGAAGGTGGTGAGAACGAGGCTGTCAAATATACAGCCAACACGTATACCTTTGAATTTGAACTCCGTGCCGGCAAGGGACGTGCGAAGCCTGTTGATGATGTTGACGGTATCATTTCCGGTGAATATGCTGTAAAACTCCAGCCGGAAGACCCTACTGTTGAAGGTATTGTCATTGACCGCTCCACTATGTCCATGGAAGAAACCTTCGACACCGAAAACGGCAAGAAATGGAAATATACCTTTGATGTGCTGAAGCCGGCAACCGGCAATCAGGTAAAACACGAAGTTGTAAATTTTAGCGGTGCCGGCAGCCTGAAAGTAGTCATCTCTGATGATGGTGGAGCCGGCATGTGGAAGCTATCCACTGAAAACGACTGGCATAAAAGCGGAGTGCAGGTATTTGCGACCAAAGGCAGTGTTACCATCCAGTATAAGGATGTAAGTGGCAAGACCAAACCTACACAAACGTCTACCACCATTAAAGAAGGTGAAATCGTTGAGGTCGCAGCAAAGTACACTGCTGCCGGTTGATGGATTTTCAAACAAGTGGTGGCAGGCGGAATCAGACGCCCTTTGCAGGTTGGTGGTAAAACCTGCACCATGCAGGATTGGTGTAGTGAAAGCATACATATATATGTGGCGATGGTTTGAATCCGTCATCCTGCCCTATGAACCTTTTTTGTTATGGAAAATAGAGAACGTATAGAAATGAGTATAGCCGATGCTATTATGGAAAAGCCGATAGGCTTCACTGTTGGTAACCGGCATTTTTCCATATATCCTCCTACCCTCGGCAAAACATACCTGCTCGCCAGATTGTTTACTGGGCTTGGTGCGGATGATAAGATTATAGCTGCTAACCCTTACATGGAAGCCCTTAGGCTATGCAGCACCAAGAAAGAGCTTGTTTGCAGAATATTATCCTATTATACGTTCAATAAAAAGACGGATATTTTTGACAATGACAAGATTATATGCAGGCAAGAATTCTTCGCAGCTAACTTGGACGTGGAAGAACTTGCTACCTTGTTTGTAATCATACTAAGCGGAGATGATGCCGAATTATACATTAAGCATTTAGGTATTGACAAGGAACGTGAAGAACGGAAACGTATTACAGACGTCAAAAAAGATAGCGGAAGTATCACGTTCGGTGGCAACAGTGTCTACGGCACGTTAATAGACTTCGCCTGCCAACGTTATGGCTGGTCCATGAATTATGTGGTTTGGGGAATCAGTTATACCAATCTTAGAATGTTAATGGCTGACTCCATATCCACGGTTTATTTGACAGCTGACGAAAGGAAACTGCTGAATATATTCGACCCCAAAGAACGTATCAATGCAGACGACCCAAAGAATAGAGAACTGATAAAAAGCATGCTTGAAGATTAAAAAAAGACTATTTTCTCGGGTGTCTGTCAGAAAATTTACGAGCATTATAATTTTTAATAGTGAAAAAAAGAACATAATCCATGTAATGTTACATGGCACTTCATAAATCGAAAAGACATATGGCAGGATTGCACTTTGACATAACCGGAGATAACTCCAACTTTCTGCATAAGCTCGAAGAAACGCGCAATGGAGTACGCACCACATCCAAACAGATAGAAGAAAGCGGCATGAGCATCGAGCAGATGTTCGGACGTATGACTACTGCCGCAGCAGCATTCGGTATCAGTTTAGGAGCCAAACAGCTTATCAGCGACATTACACGTGTACGTGGTGAATTCCAGCAATTGGAAGTTGCCTTTAATACCATGCTTGGAAGCAAAGAGCAGGCAAATACATTGATGTCCCAATTGGTTTATACCGCCGCAAAAACACCTTTTGACTTACAGGGTGTTGCCAATGGCGCCAAGCAGTTACTCGCTTACGGGACTGCCGCAGAAGATGTCAATGAAACCTTAATCAGACTCGGAGATATAGCTTCCGGACTTTCCATCCCACTGAATGACCTTGTTTGGTTGTATGGTACTACCATGACGCAAGGGCGACTCTTTACCCAGGACTTACGCCAGTTTATGGGACGTGGTATTCCATTGGCAGACGAGCTTGCCAAACAGTTCGGAGTGACTAAAGATAAGGTTGGAGAACTTGTAACAGCCGGAAAAGTTGGTTTCCCCGAAGTGCAGAAAGCTATCGAAGCTATGACCGATGAAGGCGGCAAGTTCGGCGGTCTGATGGAAGAGCAATCAAAAACCATCACCGGACAGATAAGCAATATTGAAGATGCTATATCTACCATGTTTAACAAAATAGGCAAAGAGAATGAAAGCATTATCAATAGCGGACTTTCCGGCGTTTCATATCTTGTTGAACATTGGGAAGCTGTAGTGACTGCCATAGAATCCGCTGCCGTTGCCTATGGTACCTATAAAGCTGCTGTTATGACCGCTGCCGCTCTGCATGGTGTAGAACAAACATTAAAAGTTGATACTGAAATAGACGGATTAAAGACTCTCCTCGAAGTTAAAAAACAATCCAATAACACCGATATTGCCGCAGCAGTAGCAAGCGGAAAACTTACAGAAAGCAAAGCTGCTGAGCTTACCATGCTTCGCGAAGAGCTTGCATTGAAAATATCATCCCTTGAAACAGAAAAAGGATTGGCAGAAAAGGCGTATGCCAATGCCCTTCTAAACTTTAACACCGCAGAAAAAAGATTGCAGACAGCGCAGGATGCCGTTGACGGAATGGATGATTGGATTGCACGTGCGGAGGATTTGGGAAATACAGAACTTGCCAATACATACCGCACAGAGTTTGCAGAAAAGAGCGTCGAACTTCAATCTGCCGCTATCGCCCGTAATTCTGCACAAAAAGCATTGAATGATGCGGCAACAAAGAAAAAATCCGCTTCGGAAGCACTTAATACAGTCACAACACAAGCTAATACCGTTGCCAATCATGCAAATACAGCTTCAATGAATATCATGAAATTGGCTGCTATACAGTTGACAAACATATTAAAGGGGATGTGGGCTACCTTAATGGCTAACCCTCTCCTACTTGTTGCAGGTGCAGTTACCGGACTCGGATTTGCATTATATAAAGTTGCTACTGCTGAAAGTGAAGCTGAAACTGCTACTCGTATGTATAATAAAGCTATTGATGAGCAGCAGAAAAAGCAGAATGAATATAAAGACAATATAGATAAACTCATCAAAACCATCGAGGATAATAATAGGTCTGAGGGAGAACGTCTGCAAGCATTTGAAGCATTGAAAGCCGAATATCCTACTATTCTGGATAGTCTTTTGACCGAAGCCGAATACCTGAAAGAAATCGCTAAATACAAAAAGCTCATAGCAGGCGAAGATAACAATAGAGCAAGACAATCCGATGCTGAAATACTTGAAGAAGAAAAGCGAAAACTGAAATATTTCCAAGATGTGCGCAGGAAAGGCACTTCTACTACTCTCGTTGACATGGATGGCAATGGATGGGCTACTGACAATGTTGATGATGCAATCAAAGCACAGCAGGTAATAGTCAATAAAGCTATCGCAAAAGTTGCCAGTCATGACGTTACTTCATTTCTTGGAAATATCCAAAACATGAAGGACAACGACATTGTTTCCGTTATCAACGCCATTAACCTATCATTAAAGGCGATAGGCAAGAACGGAGATGATGCTATTGCCATAGTTGCAGAACTTGGCGGAGAGTTTTCCAAAACTCAACTCTCGACCATCAAGAATGCCCTTGAAACTGAACAAGCATCCCGCTCCAGTGAAAAAAACACAGGCAAAGAATGGATTGAAAAATATAAGAATAACTATTTGAATGCCAAGAAAGAGCTTGATAATTTTCTCAATACCGAAAACGAACTGACAGAATTCGAGTATGAAAAGAAATTAAAGGAACTCACTGAAAAGAAAGATGAAGCTGAAAAGAAATATAAAAGCGTTGGCGGCGTAACTGGAAGTAAGGCCGATAAGCAACAAGGCGACCGACTTAAACAGCAAGAACAACTTGCCGAACAGCTTCTTTCCCTCCGCCGTAAGAACCAGCAGGATGAAATCAACCTCAGGGCTGATGGAACGGAAAAGAAGCTGGCTCAGATTGACTTGGACTATCAGAAAGAATTGGATGCGATAGAATCTGCCCGTGAAAAGGCTAAGAAAGACGGAACCTATAAACAGCAGTCTCCCTTGTTTGACGAAGCCGAAGAAAACACTTTCAAGAGGTATCAACAAGCTGTGACGAAAACGCACAAGCAGGAAGCAGAAGCCCAAAGCGAAGCTATGAACCGCTATCTGAAGGAATACGGGACATTCCAACAGAAAAAGGACGCCATTACTAAAGAGTATAATGACAAGATGGCCAAAGCCACTACCGAAGGCGATAAGAAGCTTCTCCAAAAGGAAATGGAAGAAGCTGTTCAAAGCATTGATTTGTCCGAGCTGAAGCAAAATATGGATTGGGAGCAGGTATTTGGCAACCTTGATAAGGTTTCTACTGATACTTTGAAAAAGTTGAAAGCTAACCTTAAAGACTTTATATCATCTCAAAAGGATTTATCTCCTGAAAACTTTAAAGAACTGGTAGATGCTATCGAACGGATTGATGATAAGGTTTCAGAACGCAATCCCTTTGAAACTATGTCTGTTTCCTTTAAATCCCTTAAAGATGCCACTGATGCTCAACGTGAAGCGCAGGAAGCGTATAACAAAGTTTTGGAAGAAGGTGCTGATGAGGAAAAGAAGAATGCCAAAGCCACCCTTGAAAGTGCAAAGAACAGCAAGCAGAAAGCCCTATATGAAGCCACGGATGCTTTACATAAAGGAATTTATGAGATAGGGCAATATGTGGATGCCGGTAATCAAGTTATTGGTATCATGGAAACGCTTGGTATAAAAACGCCTGAATGGTTGGAAGGAACAATGTCCGGGTTTGGCGAGATGTTGGATGGACTTGGAAGTATAGACCTTATGAAACCCATGTCTATTGTTACCGGCGGGTTGCAAACGATAAAAGGGGCTTTAACAAGTATCACATCATTAGGTGGGGTAATCAATTGGAGCGGGAGTAATGCTAAAGAAGTAGCGGAAACGATAAACAGGCTTACAGAGCGCAACGAGATATTGGGTAAATCCATCGACCGTCTGACTGATATAATGGAAAAGTCTGCCGGGTCTAAGGCTATATCCGCCTATGAGGAAGCCCGGAAGAACCAGCAGGAGAAGAACGAAAATCTGCTTGACATCGCACAGGCGCAAGCGAGCTACCACAACTCACATAAGAGCTGGCAGTATTACATGAGGTGGACTGACGAACAGTTGAAATGGGCGCAGGAGAATGTGGATGCCAGCTTTACCGGGACAAACTCGCTGTGGAATCTTACTCCGGAGCAGATGAACAAGCTCCTTAGCAACGTCAACATCTACGAGCAGATAAAGAACGCTGGTAAAGGCGGTTATGGTGGGCGCGTCATGGAAGACCTGGAAGAATACGCTGAACAGGCTGGTAAGATAGCCGACCTTGAAGCCAGCATCAACGAGTCATTGATGAACGTTTCCTTTGACAGCCTGCGTAGCAGTTTCTTGGACTCCCTTATGGACATGGAGAAGGATGCCAAGGGATTCTCTGATGACTTCTCGGAAATGATGCAACGCGCATTGCTGGACTTCTCGCTCGGTGAAACGTTCGACAACGAGCTAAAGGACTGGTATAACGATGTGGCTAAATCCATAAGTGAGAATAGCGGGAAATTGTCTGAAACGCAAATGGCTGATTTCAAGAAACGCTATGACGACATTGTGAACGCTGCGATGTACGAGCGTGACAAGATTGCTGAACTTACCGGATACACTGGAGGCAAGGATTCCACCCGTGAAGCTTCTCAGAGGGGAATCGCCACAGCCTCGCAAGATTCGGTAGACGAGAACAACGGGCGGCTGGCCGTCATGCAAGGGCATACATACTCCATCAATGAAAATGTCAACCGTATGGCTACCGGCATAGACACTATCGCCGCCCATACCGTCAACCTCTCGTGCCTGACAAGCATAGACAAGACCATGCAGTCCATTCTTTCCATGCGGGATGCCTCGCTTACTCATCTGTCGAATATAGACAGCCACACGGCAAGGTTGGAAGCTATCGAGAACGCCATCGTCTTTATGAAAAACGATATAAACACGATGTTGATTAAGGGTTTGAAACTTAGCAAGAATTAAAATATGAAAGGACAACTCTACATAGACGGCAAAGATGCTTCCGATTACGGAATGATTTCTATATGGGGCAGCTATAACGAATTAGTCGCATTTCCAAATTCCAAAACTCCCGATAGCAATGACTGGGCAGAAGAAGACGGAAAAGAGTTTGACCTATCCGCTATTGCTTTGGATTCTAAGGATGTCACCCTTGAATTTGGCTTCTTCGATGAATGGAAGTTCAACGACTTTGTAGCCCTTCTCTCAGATATGGGATACCACGACTTCAACTTCCCGCAACTCGGACGTACATTCCGGTTGAGACTTTCTTCACAGAGCAGCTTTGAGATGTTCAACAGCTCCGATCGGTCGAAGTTCGTCTTTGCGCATGACTTCCCCCGTCCGGCCGATTACGTCTACGAAGAGCCTGTCAATCTATATACCATGCCTAAGGGCTATGAGCTGGACGATATGGACTTATCCGCCTATGGTGTGATACTGCTTAAGGGAAGCAACCAAGAGATTCTCAAATCCCCTGCCGTGAAGAAGAACCTGCTTCAAAACTTCAAATATCAGGACGGGGCAATCTATGACGGGCAGTTCGTGAAGTTCCAAACGAAAGATGTGAACCTTAAATGTCTGATGCGCGCCCCGGACTTTGATACGTTTTGGCGAAACCGTGACGCTCTTTTGTATGACCTCACCAGACTATCCGCTAAGACCGATGCCGAAGGATACGAGTATGAAGACGCAGAGCGTATGTTTTATGTTGACGAATGGTCTGAAAGCTACCCGTGTTATTACAAAAGCTGTAAGACAGAACACTTCAATCCTCTTGGCGGGATATGGTGGGAGTTCACTTTGACCCTTGTGTTCACCAGCTTTCGACTTGGGGATACCGAGTATTTGCTTGCCTCGGAAGCAGGAGAGTTTATAATGACCGAAGATGAAGAATGTTTTATTGATTTAGGAGATTAGAGCTATGCCATTAAGAAAGAAGAAAATATCAGAGTTGCCCCTTGCCGACAGCCTAAAGGGATTATATACCATTGGTTACAAAATCATAGATGGTATCAAGACCAGTGTAAAGGTTAGCTTGGAAGATATTCAGACCGCTTATCAGGATATCGTCAATGCAATTAAAAAATCAGAGGAAGCGACCAGGAACGCAAATAATGCCGCTGTAACCGCCAATGAAAAAGCCTCGCTTGCCAATACGGCCGCAGCCAATGCCAATGACACTGCGGAACACCCTACCTATATAGGAACAGACCATTATGTCTACAAATGGAACAAGACCGCCCAAGCATACGACAAGACGGATATTTATACCAAAGGTGATGCTTTCTCCATAAAGAAAGTGTATGCATCTGTTGCTGAAATGGAAGCCGACAAAGGGAATCCAGATATTGCAGAGGGTGATTTTGCATTGGTGAACACGGGGGATGTTGAAGACCCCGACAATGCAAAACTGTACGTCAAGGCTGCCGGTGATTACGAGTTCCTTGTCGATATGTCCGGCGCTATCGGCTTCACGGGCAAGACACCGCAGTTTTCAATGGGCACGGTTACTACACTTGAAGCCGGGGCATCCGCTATAGTTACAGTATCAGACGATGGTACGGATGATGGTGGCAATCCGAAATACAAAATTAACTTCGCCATTCCCCGTGGTAATCCCGGTGCTCCTTTCCGTGTCTCCGGCGAATACGCCACCCTTGAAGCCTTGAAATCCGCTGTTCCCGATGGTTCGGCAGTTGACGGGTTTATGGCTGTAGGTACGGAAGCCCCTTATGATTACTACGCATGGGTGAACGGTGAATGGGTAAGCCAGGGGAAGATAGGCGGCATAGACGAAGCGCCAACTGACGGCAAGGCATACGGTCGTAAGAATGGGGATTGGGCGGAAGTTCCCGAGCATTTAAATCTTACATCAGAGAATTTAAACGATATAAATGGAGCGGGGTTTGCTACGCAGAAAAGCCCTACTGATTACACATCACCTGAAAATAATTATCCTATTAATGAGAATGGAGCATTGATTTTCGCAAACGCCAATTATGGTCATTCTAATCAAATCTATGGCTCTTATCTAACTAATAGATGGTTTGCAAGAGGTGGTGGTAATCAACAGGGCGTTAGGACTAATTGGAAAGAGTTTGCATTTACGGACGACGTCCTCACCAAGACCAACACTTCATCATTCACCCCTACGGGCGATTACCAGCCTGCAACGAAGAAGTATGTGGATGATAAGGTGTATATCGTCAACAACAGTACCTGGAAAGAAGTATTATACAATAATAAGAGTGTAAATGGTACTGATGTTCAGGCTTTAATTAATAAACTATTTGGTACTTACTCTGCGTATCTCTCCTTCTTACAAGGAGTTAATGAGAATGTATATAACAGTCTGAAATTTACAGATTGGATGTATGATGATGCAAATGAATATAGCGTAGGGAGTAGTTGCATTGCCGGCAATCTATATGCTAAGCATAATACTGCAGAAGGAGGGTATAATTGTAATTTTACTTATTTTTATAATAACACCCTAAAATCTTGTATTATAAATGTTGATGAAGCGTCAAATCACAATTATGATAAATTGATTATACAAGATTTAGTTCAATCCGACAACCTCACCACCCTCACCAAGAAAACCGCTGCCGAGTACGATACTATTGGCTCTAAGGATGCCAATACAGCATATTGTGTAACCGATTAAAGGATAATGATTATGAGTAACGAAAACAGTAATCTTAGAGTTGGCTCGGCTGGGGCTGGGCTGTTTGTGGGAGATAAGCAGATATTGGGGGGGGGTACAGAATATAACAATTGGGACTGATGGCAATTTGATAATTGTAATTAATCGGTCTAACGCTACAAAACGTATTAGTTTCGATTATAGAGAAGATATAACTTTAGTCCCTACGCAAGTTTGTAGTATTTATTCTCAAGGTGAAGATGCTGGTATGGTAGCTATTGATAATATCAAATGTAATATTTCCAGTGCAGATGTTTTAGAAGATGGTACTCAAACATTTAAATATGAAGCTAATATGATATATAAAAATGGAGATTATTTTGCACAAATTGGAAGTATAGATACTTACGATTTACGTGTAGTAGAAATAATGGAGTAAAATTATTGGAGACAGTATTAAAAACGAATTATATGGATAAAGATACAAAAGATATTAACGGGGGCTTAAGGTAGGTCGAGATAACGCAGGTGTTTTTATTGGTAGTACTCTTATTGCTGGCAAAGAATTTGATATTAAACAGCTTCTTAATAACATTACTATTGCTAATGATTTTATAGATATTTCTGATAGTTCGAATGTAAGAAGAATTTTAATTATTAATCTTAGCGATAGTTCCGAGACGGTATTGTATCGTGATGAAGTACAAACTAAAATACCTGCACAACATATTGAATGGTATTCTTATGATATAAACAACCAAAGTTTTGCTTACTATAACGAAGGTAATACAGAATTAAGGTGTTTACTTCAATATGTAGAAAACGAGCCAATTGTTGTTACCTCTTATGTTGATACGATATGTAGTAATGGAGATAGCATGTTTGATGTTTATGATAGTACAGTCCCAATAACTGCTAATGTAGTTTGCATTGTAATGAATGCGTGAAACAATAATATTAATAAAATAACAAAGTGTTGACTTTTTTGATTATGAGAGTAAAAGTATTTTACGAAAACTGGTTTGCCAAACTTATCCTCTTTGGCAGCTACACAACTATAATGCTCTTCGGCTTCATCCTTACGAAGCTGAAGGAGTTGTCCGAAACAACCATACGCCATGAACGGACACATCAGAAACAGTTCCTCGAGTGTATGGAGATAGCGGCTATCCCGTCTGTATTGCTGGCGTTCCATGTCAGTGCATGCTGGTTGTTACTTATCCCGATATTCTACTACATTTTGTATTTGACAGAATGGTTTGTGAGCTTCGTGTACCATCTGTTTACAGACAACAAGATTGGGGAGGGCAAGGTCAATAAAAACGCTTACCGTGCGAGCGCATTTGAGATGGAAGCCAAACTCAACCAAGATAATCCGAACTATCTGAAAGAGCGAAAGTGGGGCGCATGGTTCAGATATTACGGCACTATTTAAAGCAATATCTATTTTAAAATTATGATTACCATACATAACGGCAATGAAACAATCGAGCTTCTGACGGATGATAACAGTTATTCCTATGAAGCTGTAATGGGCGAAGATGCACTTACACTGTATTTCTCTCATCCGGGCTACCTGTCTATTCCCGTGGGTTCATGGTGCGAGTTCTATGGCAAGCGTTATTCCTTGAAGAAAGACAGCAATTTCAAGAAGAACGGAGAAAGGAACTACGACTATACGCTTATCCTTGAAACCTCGAAAGCCGATACAGAACTTTGGAAGATACGCAATACGGTAGACAACCGCATCAAGTTCCCTTATACCGCCAAACCGAAAGAACACTTAAAGCTGATAGTGGACAATCTGAACAGACGTTCTTCAGGGTGGGTAATCGGTGATTGCATAGATGGTACGGAGAAGCTGATTAACTACAACCATACCTATTGTTCGGACGGTTTGAGCCAACTGGCAGAAGCCTACGAAACCGAATATCAGATAACGGAAACCGTTGTAGAGGGCGTGCATACCAAGATTGTGCATCTAAGGAAGGTAGAGTACAACAAGGATAATCCCCTACCCCTATCCTACGGCAAGGGTCACGGCTTCAAGACGGGTGTCGGCCGGGAAAGCGGCGACATACCGCCCGAAATCATCCTTGTGGAGACGACTGATAGGAACATCGACTACTCCAAGTACGGAGCGAAAGAATTGCTGATGCCCAAATCACAGACCATTCGTTATGACGGTACGCACTTCGATGGAGAGGACGGTTTCAACGCTGCTATCTCCCGAACTTATAAGACTGACGAATACGGCACATCCGTCATGCGTGCCGACCGTGAGCTAACCACCGCCAAAGAGGACAGCCTTGATTGTACGGAGATTTATCCGTCACGTGTGGGAGAAATCAGCAAAGTAACTACGGTAGATACGGAAAAGCACTTCTATGATTTTTACGATAATGCCATTCCTGATAACCTCAATTTTGAGGATTGCCTTATCGAAGGAGAGAAGATGACTGTTATCTTTCAATCCGGCATGCTTTCCGGCAAAGAATTTGAAGTGAAGTACACCCATGTAGGACGTAAATTCGAGATAATCCCGCAGGAGATAGACGGTATCACCATGCCGGATGGTAATACATGGATGCCGAAGGCTGGTGACAAATATGCGGTGTTCGGTATCCAATTGCCCGAAGCCTATATCAGTGACAATTCAACAAGAACGGGCGCATCATGGGATGTATTCCGGGAAGCCGTCAAGTATCTCTACGAACACGAGGACAAAATGTTTACCTTCACCGGAACACTTGACGGCATTTGGGCAAAGAAACGCTGGCTCACGGTTGGCGGTAAAATCGTATTGGGCGGTTTCGTGAACTTCACGGACAATCAGTTCCATCCCGAAGGCTCTCTTATCCGTATGGTAGGTATCAAACGGCTTGTAAATAACCCGTACAGCCCCGAAATAGAACTGTCCAACACTCCGGTAGGTACATCCGTTGCCAGTGAACTTAATAAGATAGAAACGAACGAGGTGCAGGTTGAGGAGAACCACAAGAAGGCACTTCAATTCACCAAGCGTTACTATCGTGATGCAAAGGAGACAATGGAAATGCTTGCCGACAGCCTGCTAAACTTTTCCGGTGCAATCAACCCGATAACGGTTGCCACGATGCAGATGCTCGTTGGTGATGAAAGCCTCCAGTTCCGTTTCGTGAATTCCAAGACCAGTCCAGTGGTAGTCAACCACGACATAAATTACAATCCGAGTACAAAGGTTTTGAATGTTCCGGCGGGCATTATCCAGCACATGACATTAGGGATTAAGACCTTATCCAATGCTCATGCAGCCGGTGATTACAAGTATTGGGATATGGCGGAATACAATTCTCCCTCACTTGCCAATCCGGAAAAGAAATTCTATTTATATGCCAAGTGTAGCAAGGATAACCAATCAGGGGTATTCCTTTTGAGTGAAACTGCTATTGCGTTGGAACAGACAGATGGTTATTATCATCTGCTTGTCGGTATCCTTAACAGTGAGAATAACGGGGAGAGAAGCTTTGCCACTTTGTACGGATTTACGGAGATACTACCGGGGCGGATAACTACGGATAAGATAGTTTCTTCTGACGGTAAGACTTATTTTGATTTGGTAGCGAATGAGATAGCCGGACGTATCAGGTTTTTGGACGGTCTTATTTCAGGTTTGGTCGGTATCGGTAATGGTGATGGCATCAATGCCGGTATGTCCGGTGAGGGAAACTCTGCTTCTGATGTACGGATATGGTCAGGTGCAAATGAGAAGAACAGGGAAAGTGCGCCTTTCAGGGTACTTCATAGCGGAAAAATGATAGGTACGGATGTGGATTTATCAGGTAAAGTAAACGCAAAAGAAGGTGCTGTAGGAGAATTTAAAATCTCATCAAGTTTGATGGCTGAAAGTGGTAATGATGAAATGCTTCTTTCAGCTTCACTGATACGTTTTACCAATCAATATGTATCAACATTCATCGGCGCCGATACTGTCCCGGCTACTTCAGGCGGGGCTATCATATCCCCGATAAGAATAAATGTAAGTCGCAACATGTCTTCCTATTCGGCAGGTATAAATACGTGTTTTCATTTATCAGTAGATGGGGCAAAGAATTATGATGATTTTGTAGAAACGGGAAATCATGCCTTGTTTATACCTAAGGGTGATATTTGTGGATTCAGATTAAGAACAAGAAGAATCGGCAGTAGCGAAACCTTATCGTTAATGGATAGTATTGTAATTGCCATATCCAAAGGCATTACAATGAATCTCCCGACTGATGCCGAAGATGGACAGATGTATTTTATAAGAAACCATTCCAACGGTGACGTCTATGTGTATGGCCGGATAAGCCCGCTGGGGTATCCTACATCGGGAACGACAAAAGTTCATATAACAGGGGGATGGCTGGCTATTTTCATCTATGACAAAGTTAACAATATATGGACAGGCAATAGATTACAGGGTTGGTAGAATACAAAAAAATAAGATATGGAACTGAATGATTGGTTAGCAATAATAGGTGCGATAGGCGGCAGCTCTACAATTACATGGGCGATAACTTTTTGGGTGAACCGGAAAACGAACGCCCGTAAAGAGGACGCTTCCGCTGACGCTATGGAAAATGAGAATGAGCGTAAACAGGTCGCTTGGCTGGAAGAACGCATAGCGCAGCGTGACACGAAAATAGACGGACTGTATGTAGAACTGCGTCAGGCACAAAGTGCCCATCTGGAAGAAGTCCATAAGCGGCATGAGATAGAATTAAAACTGAAAGAGGCTGAAATGAAGCGGTGCGATGTCCGGGGATGCAGCGGACGGAAACCGCCGAGTGGTTACTGATTCGCTGGAAGGAAGGTGTTTCCCAACAGCTCCCTTCCATTCCATTTTTAAACAGAGAAAAAAATAAGGCTCAAACAAATGTGTTTTTTGTGTACAAATATAATCTAAAATCAAAGATATATGAAGTATTTTACAATTGAAGAACTTTGCCGTTCGACAACTGCCGCCCGCAAAGGAATTGACAACAGATGTGGCTGTGATATAGAAGCCAATCTGACTGCATTGGTGGATAACGTTCTTGACCCGCTACGCGAATGGTATGGCAAACCTATCGTTGTGAACAGCGGTTATCGTTGTCCGGCATTGAATAAAGCAGTGGGCGGTGCGACAACCAGCCAGCACATGAGCGGACAGGCCGCGGACATTGATACCGGAGACAGGCAACAGAATAAGCTATTGTTCGAGCATATCCGCAAGAACCTTCCTTTTGACCAGTTGATTGATGAGAGTAATTTCGCCTGGGTGCATGTGAGCTACCGGGCGGACGGTAAGAATAGAAATCAGGTATTGAAACTTTAAAATGAGATATTATGTTGACCGAATTAGTTTTTAAGCAAGTGGAAGAAGCCGGAGTTATCCGCCATGTGAGTGACCCGGTACAGGTGACCGGAGATTTTGGATTGCAATTGAAATTCATAGCATCCAAAAATGATTTTTACATCCTGCATAGCATGGACGGTGCTGATTACAATATTGCCTATTTTAGCGGTAATACAAAAACTGACGTAATCAATGTGCCTGTTCGTGGTATCATTCCCGGCATGTACATCAAGATAAGTGCAAACACTAAACCGGCTTCAGGTAAAATCCTAATGAGTGAGTAATTATGGAAGCAATTACTATTCCTCATGTGCGTATTCCGTCAATAAACATTGGCGGGATATGCCTGCCCGGTATAGGTGCTCCGGGTAGTATTGGTAAAAAGGGACTTATCTGGCCCACTGGTATGAAAGAGCACATCAAGGCTTGGTATGACCCGAAGAAGCAGGGTATGACGAATTTCGATGTGATAGAGGCGTATGTGGAAGATTTTACTAATTGGAATTATGTAAAAGCAAGAGGAGTTGTAACTATTAGCCAACATAAATTCATAATAACAGAATGTATTCTAAAAGGTTTAAGTATTGTAGAAGATATTCAAGAACCATATTCCAATTTAACTGTTCGTATTATTGGTATAACTGATAATCAAGAAGTTTTAATTACCGATTATGTTAATGGGCAACACCAAATCATTAATACTATAACAGAAGACGGAATATATACTATTGAAGACAGACATCATTTTGTAGGCTTTGGATGTAATTTTGTAGGTACATGTAATATCACTATTGAGCAGCTCCCTACATCAATCCTAAAAGACCTTAGCGGCAACGGCAACCACGCCTATCTGT
>ENA-UEQN01000611-UEQN01000611.1-human-gut-metagenome-genome-assembly--contig:-NODE-611-length-32354-cov-4.125507_pt1 | contig 32354 bp, 32 predicted proteins | sample MGYA00242940_ERZ507944 | MGnify/ENA primary metagenome ERZ507944 (study PRJEB26167, sample SAMN06115449) | human gut metagenome | host: Homo sapiens | place: China:Fujian | collected 2015-08-20... | reverse complement strand
CCGCAGGAGTGACAGCTATGCATTCTTTTGAGAGCGATTATACTGCGGGCGCGCGGGTAGAGATCCTGCGCCGTCTGAACGAGACGAATCTGGAGCAGCTCCCCGGCTACGGCAGCGACAAATACTGCGAGAGCGCAAAGGAAAAGATCCGCGCGGCCTGTGACTGTCCCGGCGCCGACATTTTCTTCATGGTCGGCGGCACGCAGACGAACGCCGTCGTCATCGACTCCATGCTGCCGTCCTACGGCGGCGTGATCGCCGCGCAGACCGGCCACATCAGCGACCACGAGGCCGGCGCCATCGAATTCACGGGCCACAAGGTCATCGCCCTGCCCGTCTACGACGGCAAGCTCCGCGCCGAGGATGTCTGGATGTATATGAAGGACTACTGGCAGGATGCGAGTCACCAGCATTTTGTCTATCCCGGCATGGTCTACATCTCCTACCCGACGGAGTTCGGCACGCTCTACACCAAGCGTGAGCTCGTCGAGCTGGCCAGCGTCTGCCGCTGGTACAATATCCCACTCTACATCGACGGCGCACGCCTCGGCTACGGTCTGATGAGCCCGAAGTGCGACATTACCCTGCCGGAGCTGGCCCAGCTGTGCGACGTGTTCTACATCGGCGGCACGAAGGTCGGCGCGCTGTTCGGCGAGGCCGCAGTCTTTACAAAGCACAACATGCCGCGATATTTCTCCACCATTGCCAAACAGCACGGCGCGCTGCTGGCCAAGGGCCGCCTGCTCGGCCTGCAGTTCGACACGCTGTTTACGGACGACCTGTATTTCCGTATCAGCAAGCATGCCATCAACATGGCCATGCAGATCCGCGATGCCTTCGATGCGCGTGGCCTGCAGTTCTATCTTCATTCGCCGACGAACCTACAGTTCCTCATCATGGAGAACAAGGCCGTCCGTGCCCTGCAGCAGAAGATTGCCTTCCACACCTGGGGCAAGGTCGACGAGGAGCACAGCGTCGCCCGCTTCGCAACGAGCTGGTCCACAACGCAGGAGGATGTCGACGCGCTGATCGACGCCATCAAAACACTGTAAGGCAGAAAAATTTCGGAGCGCTTTCCGGCTGGAAGGCGCTCCGTTTTTTAGCGTTTTTGCGCCGCCTCGGCGCGGCAGCGGATCATTTCGCCCGCGATGCTGACGGCGATCTCCGCCGGGGTCTGCGCCAGGATCGGCAGGCCGATGGGCAGATGAACAGACGCAATGGCCTCTTCGGAGAAGCCCTCCTGCCGCAGCAGGTCGCGCGTCTTGGCCGCCTTGTTCCGGCTGCCGATGCAGCCGATGTAGGACAGCGGATGGCGCAGGATGCGGTGCAGGACCTCAAAGTCCGCCATGTGGCCCGGCGTCATGACGACGACGCTGTCATACGGCGTGAGCGTGATATGATCCTCCAGCTCGGCATACGGCGCGCAGATCACATCGGAGAATCTCTCGGCCAGCTCCTGCCGCGGGTCATAGACCGTCACGGCAAAGCCGACATATTCCAGCACCGGCACGAGCGCCTGCCCGACATGGCCCGCGCCGAAGAGATAGACGCGCCCCGGCTGCGTGAGCGGCTCGGTATAAACAGCAGGCGTTCCCGGCATCCAGACCGGCTGGGCCGCGCACAGAGAGCGGTCCGTTCCGTCTGTGAGAGAGACATCCGTTCTGCCGTTCCCGGCAATGACGAGCTTCAGCCAGCAGGGCGCCGTGGCGTCGAACGCAGCCGCCATGGCGCGCACGAAGTCCGCCTGCTCCGGGCCGAGATAGAGATACGACACGATGACATTGCCGCCGCAGGCCATGCCGATGCCGCCCTCGCGCTCCGAGAGGTCATAGGCCCTCAGGGCCGAGGTCTGCCGCTGCAGAAGCGACAGGCCCTCCTTTGCGGTGAGCAGCTCCAGGCGGCCGCCGCCGACGGTGCCGCGGGTGCTGCCGTCGGCGAACACGGCCATATGCGCGCCTGCGCTGCGCGGTGCGGAGCCGCCGGAATGCACGACGGTGCAGAGGACGACCGGTCTGCCAAGGGTAGCGGCCTCCAGAAGGCTGTGAAGCAGCGCTTTCATGATTTTCCTCCTCAGTGATCGCGGCTCGTCAGGCGCTGCGCCAGCTCCGTCAGGAACTCCGCCTGACCGAACGGCGCGAGCGCAGCGACCGCGCGCTGCGTTTCTTCCGTGATGCGGGCGCGGCAGGCTTCCACGCCGTGCAGCCGGACGAATGTATTTTTGTTCTGGTCCATGCCGGTCGCCTTGCCAAGCTTTGCGGCATCGCCGACGACATCCAGAATATCATCCTCGATCTGGAAGGCCAGCCCGAGACTTGCAGCGTAATCCGCCGCTGCCTGCTGCTGGGCCGGGCTGCCGCCGGCTGCGATGACGCCGAGCTGGCAGGCAGCCGAGATGAGCGCGCCCGTTTTGCGCGACTGGATGGCGAGGACCTCCTCCTCCGTGCAGACGCGGTGCTCGGCCTCCATGTCCAGCACCTGCCCGCCGACCATACCGAGCTCGCCCGCGCACAGCGAGAGCACCCGCGTGGCCTTGACGACGCGGGACGCGGGCAGCGGAGCTGCGGCAAGATGGCCGAATGCGGCCGTCAGCAGGGCGTCGCCCGCCAGAACGGCCGTCGCCTCGCCGTAGACCTTGTGGTTCGTCAGGCGGCCGCGGCGGTAATCGTCATTGTCCATGCACGGCAGATCGTCGTGGATGAGGCTGTAGGTATGCACCATCTCCACGGCGGCAGCAAACGGCAGGGCGTCCATGGCGCTGCCGCCGCACAGCTCGCAGAAGGCCTGCGCCAGCACGGGGCGAAGGCGCTTTCCCCCGGCAAGCAGGCTGTAGCGCATGGCGTCAAACAGGACCTGCTGCGGCTCGTCCGCATCCGTAAAGCAGGAGTGGAGATAGCCCTCCACGCGGTCGGCATAGCTGCGCAGCAGCGCTTCAAATTCCAGCATCGGCAAGCTCCGTTTCCTGCGGGGCGCCGTCTGCGCCCTTGGTGAGCTGAACGACCTTCAGCTCCGCTTCGTCCAGCAGGCGGCTGCAGGAGCCTGCCAGCCGCGTGCCCTCCTCAAACAGCGAGAGGGCCTCCTCCAGCGGGACGTCGCCCTTTTCCATGCGGCGGACGATCTCATCGAGCCGCTGCAGAGATTGTTCAAATGTGATCGATTCCGTGCTCATGTTGCATCCTCCTGTATTTCCTGCACCTCGGCAGAGGCGCGGCCGTCCGCGAGCCGGACGGTGATCCGGTCGCCGCAGGACAGCGTGCGGACGCTCCGTACCACATGGCCCTGCGCGTCAAATGTCATAGAATAGCCGCGCGAGAGGACCTTCAGCGGGCTCATCGCGTCGAGCTTCGACGTCAACCGGACAAAGCGCTCGCGCTGCTGCGCCACGAGCCGCTGCGAGGCTGCGATCAGGCGGCGCTGCGTATAGTCGAGCTGCATGCGGCGGTCGTCGATATAGTTTTTCGGGTCGCGCAGGGCGCGCGCTCCGGCCAACTGGGCCACACGCTGGCGTTCCTGCTTCAGGCGGCGCGTCATCAGCGTGAGCAGCATGGCGCGCTGGGCGGCCAGATGCTGGCGCAGCTCCGTCTGGTCCGGCACGGCCAACTCGGCTGCGTTCGACGGCGTCGCTGCGCGCAGATCGGCCACGAAGTCCGAGATCGTCACATCCGGCTCATGGCCGACGGCCGAGATGACCGGAATATGCGAATCGGCAATGGCGCGGGCCACGCGTTCGTCGTTGAAGGCCCAAAGGTCCTCCATGGAGCCGCCGCCGCGTCCGGTGATGATGAGGTCGGCCAGCTCCCAGCGGTTGGCGTAGCGGATCGCCCCGGCGATCTCCGCCGGAGCCTCGGCCCCCTGCACGCGGACGCCGAGCAGCTTGACCTCCGTCAGCGGGTAGCGCTTGCGCAGGATGCGCAGCATATCGTGCAGAGCCGCGCCCGCGGAGGACGTGATGATGGCGATGCGGTGCGGGAAGCGCGGCAGGGCCTGCTTGCGCTCGCGGGCGAACAGGCCCTCAGCCTGCAGCTTCAGCTTGAGCTGCTCAAAGGCGACATGCAAATCGCCGACGCCCTCCGGCGTGAGCGACGTGCAGTAGAGCTGGTAGGCTCCGTCACGCGGGAACACGGCAATGCGCCCGCCCGCAATGACCTTCATACCCGTCTCCGGCCGGAAGCGCAGGCGCATGGCGCTGCCCTTGAACATGACGCAGCGGATGGCACTCTGGCTGTCCTTCAGCGTAAAGTAGTGATGGCCGGAGGGGTAAATTTTATAGTTGCTCAGCTCACCGCGGATGAGCAGCGAGCCGAGAAATTCGTCTGCTTCAAAGCGCTGGCGCAGATACTCGTTGATCTGCGATACTTCATAGACCTCAGCCATGCAGCGCCCTCCATGTCAGAACGGCAACGCCGAGGGCGTTGTCCGTGGCAAACTGCGGCGGGCAGAAGATGGCCGGGAGCGATGCACAGCTGCTGCGCAGCAGCGTGTTCGACGCGACGCCGCCCGCAAACACGACGCTGCTGCCGGGATACTCCAGCAGCGCGTTCTCCGTCGCGCGGACGATGGCGCCGATGAGGCAGCGCAGCGCATAGCCCGCCGTCTCCTCCGGGGAATTTCCGGCCGCGTGATACTGTTCGACCTTGTTCTGCACGCCGGAAAGGGAGAATGTGGTCTCCTGCACCTTGACGCGGAAGACCTGCCGGTCCTGCGCGGACCGGCTCAGGGCGTCGATGTGCTTGCCGGACGGAAACGGCAGGCCGAGCAGCTTGCCGGTCCGGTCGATGAGCTGACCGGCGGAGATGTCCGTCGTGCCGCCGATCTTCTCGGCATGCACGCCGCCCTTCTTCTCCGGCGTGACGCGCAGAAGCTCCGTCGTGCCGCCGGAAAGATGCCAGGCCAGATGCGGCTCGTCCATCAGCTCCATATGGCCGGAGCCCCACAGCGAGGCTGCGATGTGCCCCTGCTGATGCGAAAACGGCAGAACGGGCACGCCGAGCGCCGCACCGAGCACCCGGGCCTGCGATTCGCCCGCGAGGAAGCAGGGCATGTACGACCCCTCTACGGCGCGCGGCCGCGTGCTGACGCCGACTGCTTCAAAGCCTGCGTCCGTGCCGATATCCGAAAACAGCCTGTCGGCAAGCTCCGGCAGGCGTTTTACATGGGCGAACAGCGCATCACTCTGGCGCAGTCCGAGTGCGCCCTGCTCCACATCGAGCAGGCGCGAGATATTGCGACCTTCTGTGCCGTCGAACGACGCGACCGAGGTCGTATAGTTGCTGGTGTCGAAGGCGAGCACCCTCATGGCTGCTGCGCCTCCTCCGGAGCGGGCTGCGTCTCTTCGGACGGAGTCTCCTCCGGCCGTGCTTCCTCCGGCTGCGGGTCCGCAGGGGCCTCGGTGTTCGGCTTTGCGCCGCGCGCCACGGAGCCGAGGATGCCGTTCACAAAGGAAACGACCTGCGCGTCCTCATATTTCCGCGTCAGCTCCACGCACTCGTTGATGGCAACGCCGTTCGGCACATCGTCGACATAGCGCATTTCATAAATGGCAAGCCGCATCGCCGCCTTCGTCAGGCGGGAGATCCGGTGCAGATTCCAGCGCACGGCATACTGGGCGATCAGGGCGTCCAGCTCCTCTGCGTGCTCGCAGACACCCGTCACGCAGGTGCGGATATAGTCCATCTGCTTTTTGCTGGGGCGCTCTGCATAGACGTCGTTCTCCGCAGAAAGGCCGCTGTAATAGCTGCGGTCCATGCGGGTCTCGATGGCCTGGGCAGGGTCTTCGCCGGTATAGTCGATCTCATAAATGAGATGCACGGCGACCTCTCTGGCGTTTGAGCGTGTCATGTCATGTCTCCTTGGTATGTAAAGTGAAAGTGAAGGACTGCCGCTCTGCGGCGGTGGCTGCAGAGCGGCATAGCCTCAGGCCTGCTCCGCCTTCGGCGCGGCAACGCCGCAGACGTTGACATTGACGTGAGCCGGGCGGACGCCTGCCATGGACTCCACGGCGTTGGCGATGCCCTCCTGCACGTTCTTGGCAACGGTCATCACGGGCTGGCCCATCCGGACAACAAGATTGCAGGCAATGTCAATGACGTTGTCCTGCAGCGTCACGCGGATGCCGCTGCTCAGGTTCTTCTTGCCGAGGATCGCCGTTAGATCAAGCGTCTGCGTGGCGCTCAGGCCATAGACACCCTCGACCTCGCGCACGGCCAGCGAGGCGATGGAGGCGATGACGTCCTCCGAAATCAGAATGTTCCCGCCCTCCTGGGGCTGAACGATGTAATTTTTGCTTTCTGCCATGGTATTGACCACCCTTTCTCCGAAGCCGCCGCAGGGCATGCTTCGCGATTGTCCTATCTATTTTATCACATTTTACGGAAAAAACAATAGCGGCGTTGCGAAAATCGGATCGTCAAATGCGGAAAGCCGGGCACTCAGGCCTCACTGCCCCTTTTCCGGCTCAACGCCGATGACACGGATGTCCGAAAGCTTGCAGCTCGTCTGCGAGAGCACGATATCCGACAGCAGGGCGACGTCCGACTGCGTCAGGCCGTCCTCCGGCGCGGCGACGGCGACGGAGATGCCGTCCTCACTGATATAGGCCACGCAGTCCTGATAGCCCTTGGCCACGATGAGGCTCTCGATCTGGGATTCGGCCAGCGCGTCCGAGATGATGCCCTCGAGCTTGGCGCTGCTTGCGGCATCGCCGTCGGCATAGGCAATGGTCTCCTGCAGCAGCTCGACGGCCTCGTCCCGCGCCGTCTGACGGGAGAGCCGCATCTGGGCGAAATACTCCGCCTGCGTCCCGGTCTGCTGCACCGGCGTCGCCAGCGCGTCGCCCTGCTCCTGCTGCAGAACGAGCGTCGTGTCGTCGAGGATCTTGCCTGCGTCAAGCGTTTCCGTCAGGTCCGCGGCGCTGTGCCCGGCATACCAGTTCAGATAGATCCCGGCGCATACCACAAGCAGCACGCCGGCGGCGATCAGATTGCGTTTCCAAGTCTTTTTCATTGCCATTCCTCCATTATGATCTCATTTTCACGACGGTGATCCGGTCCGTGCTCAGCCCGGTGACGGCGGAGACCGCTTCGAGCAGCCGAAGCCGCACCGCAGCGCTGTCCGCCCCCTCGCAGACGATGAGCGCGCCCTGAAAACGCGGATAGGTCGTCGCGGCTACAGCCGCTTTATCATATGAGCTTCCCTCGGACAAAATGACGGTTTTCCGGGACTCGGAGCTCTGCGCCCCGTCCGAGCTTGCCTGCACGTCCGTCTGGTATTCCACGCGCTTCCCGGTCTCCAGCGTCAGCATCACACTGACCTGCCCTGCGCCCGCGATCTGCTGCAGCATCTGCGTCAGCCGCCGCTCCGTCTCCGCCGCATAGTCCGTCTGCGCCGCATAGTCCGTCTGCGCCGCCGAAGCAGCCGCGTTGGACTTCTGCGTCGTCTTTTTCCCGCCCGGCAGCAGCAGGAGCGCCAGACCGAGCAGCAGGACCAGCGCGGCATAGCGGTATTTTTTCAGCCCCTGCCAGAGCTTTTTCGGATCGATCTTCCCCAAAGCCATTCCTCCTGCTCACCCATAGGTCTTCCACGTCTGCCGTTCAGTCGGGATGCCGAGCGATTGCGACAGAAATTCCGACAGTGCCCGGACCTGCTCCGGGTCGAGCGTCCCCGTCAGCGTGGCGGACCACGGCTGCGGATATTCCTCCTCCGTCAGCGTGACGTCGGCCCGGACGAGCATGCCCAGCGCCTCCGCCTGCTTTTCAATGGTCCGCTCCGTATTCTCCCGGATGAGATCGCGGAGCATGTCCTGCCGCGTCCGGTCCGTTCCGGAGGCATCATAGTCGAGCGCACGCTCGGCCTGCTCCAGCACGTCCGTGAGCGTCCGCGCATCGAGCCGCAGCAGCGGCGTAACGCAGACGAGCAGGGCCAGAAGACCCGCCGCAAAGCGCACGACGCGCTCCATCCGGCTGCCGTGGGCCAGCGCGGAGGCCAGCACGGCGATCATGCTCACCGCCACAACGGCGGTCAGATAGCTCCGGATCGCCTCCATCATCCCACCACCTTCAGAAAGCACACAACGGAGATAAGCAGCATGAGCGCGCAGGCCCCCGTCATGGCGAGCAGATAGCCCATGGCCGTCGCGGCGTGCTTCACGAGCTTCACCTGCTGCGGCATGCCGATCGTCCCGCTGACGGCCGCCGTCCCCTTCAGGAGCAGATACTGCGCGCCGATCTTCAGAAACGGTGCCAGGCAGATGGCGAGGACGGCCAGCATACCGAATACGCCCATGGAGCTTTTCAGGGCTGAGGCGCTTGCCAGCAGCGTTTCGGACGCATCGGACAGAATGCTGCCGACCACGGGCACCATGCCGGACACGGCCGCCTTCGTCGCGCGCACGGCGGCGGCATCCGCACTGCCGGAGATGACGCCCGTCACGGTCAGGTAGCCCGTGAACACGAACAGCACGACACGCAGGCTCTTGGAGATCAGCCAGCCCACGAATTCCCGCAGCTCGGAGAGCAGGCTGTCCGCGAGCGCGGCCTCTGCCGCCGCCACGACAAGGTAGACGCTCACGCCCGGCAGGAGCAGCCGCGCGATCAGGCGCGACAGCAGGCCGGAGAACAGGGCCGTTCCGGCGTAAAGCGTCCCGGCTGATACCGTTCCCCCGCTCATGGCCATGGCGGACGCCATGACCGGCAGCAGGCAGGCGCTGTAGTCCGAAAGACGCGTGACCGTCTCCGAGGCCAGCGAGATCATGGACTGCATCCCACCGAGGCAGGCCGCACAGATGCCCAGCGCACCGACGGCCGAGACGGCGTTCACAGGGTCCTTCTGCGTGCTCATGCGCACGACGGCGCACAGCGTAACCATGGCCAGCAGCACCGCGCACAGGCGAAGGCCACTGCGCAGCGCGCCGCCGCTCCCGCCGGCCGCCGCGCGCAGGATGCTCCGTACTCCGCTGCGGAAGTCCGGCGTACCGTCCGGCGAAAGCCCGTCCAGCACCTCTGCGGCCTCGTCGGGGAGGCTCTGCGTCAGCTCGTCCGCGCCAAGCACGTCGCTCAGCGCCTCCGTTGGCTCCGCTGCCAGAACGGGAGCCGTCAGCAGGAGCAGAACGGCCAGAAAAACGGCGATTTTTTTCACATCATCCCTCCAGCATAGTCCGCAGCAGCGACAGCACGGCCTCCAGCAGCGGCAGGGCCGTGTAAATGCCGAGTACGCTCCCGCACAGCTCAATGAGCCGCGCCACGGTGCTCTCACCCGCATCGGCGCAGACCGAGGCCGTCAGCTGTGTCAGAAGGCCGATGCCGACCGTACGCAGCAACGGCTGCAGCAGTGCAGGCTCCAGTCCTGCCAGCTGGCGAAGCTCCGACAGAAACGATACGACCGGCTCTGCCAGACGCACAATGCTCACAGTCATGGCGGCGCAGGCGGCCAGCGTCAGCAGCAGCGCCAGCACGCCGTTCCCCTTTTTCAGGACCAGCCCGAGCAGCACGGCGATCAGCCCAAGCCCGGCAACCTGCAGCAGTGTGTCCATCTAAAATCGGAACAGCGACTGCACGAGGTCGAACAGCTGCGCGATCTTCTGCGCCACGATCATCAGCACCACGACGAGCCCGGCCAGCGTCGTCATGGTCGCCTGCTCCTCGCGCCCCGAGCGCACGAGGACCTGATTCAGAATGGTCACGATGATGCCGACCGCGGCGATCTTGAATATCAGCTGCACATCCATAGGCTACACCGCCAGGATCAGGAGCGCCAGCCCCGTGCAGAGGCCCAGCGCGGCATAGCACTTCGCGCGCGGGCGCTTTTCGGCCTCGCAGCGGGCCAGCGCCGCCTGCAGGCGCTTTGCCGTCAGGTCCAGCATACGGTTCTCCCCGTCGAGATCATAGCGCCCGAGGGCGCTGCACAGCTCCAGCACTGCCATGACCGCATTCTGCGGAAGCTGCAGGCCCCGCGCGGCCTCCAGGGCTGCGGCTGCGGCCCGGTCCCTGCTGACGGGCTCGCGGAGCTGCGCGGCAAAGCAGCGGAAAAACGCGGCGGGCGGCCCCGCCAGCCTGTCCGCCACGAGGGCGCAGACCTCCGGCAGCGGCTGCAGGGAATAATTGATCTCGCAGCGCAGCAGCTCTACGGCGCGGCAGAAGGCCTGCAGATGGCGCGCCGCGCGGTAATACCGCACCCCGGCCGTGATGCCGAAGCTGCCGCTTGCCAGCAGCACCAGCGCGCCCCCGAGCACTCTAAGCATAGTCCAGCCCCCTTTCGATGCGCACGGAACGATCCGGCAGCAGAAAGGCCGCCATGCGGAAAAAGCCGTCCTGCAGCAGCGCGCGGTACAGCGGGCGGCTCTCCAGCTCGCGCCGGTCGGCCGCATGCGCCGTGGCAAGAAAGCGCACGCCGCAGTAGGACGCGCGCCGGATCGCAGCGATGTCCGCCTCGGCCGTGATCTCGTCCACGGCGATCCACTCCGGATTCATCGTGCGCAGCAGCAGCTCGATGCCCGCCGCCTTCGGTGCACCGGACAGCACGTCCGTGTGCGCGCCAAGGCGGAATTGCGGCACGCCGGAGGCACAGGCCGCCAGCTCCAGCCGCTCGTCCACAACGCAGATGCGCCAGCCGAACCGGTCGGAGAGCTGCCGGATGAGGTCGCGCAGCAGCGTCGTTTTGCCGCTGCCCGGCGCACCGCACAGGAGCACGGACTGTGGCCGCGCCCAGAGCGCATCACGCAGGCGGTCGGCAATGCCGTCCGGCTGGCGGGCGATGCGCAGGTTCAGGGAAGACGGCTCGCGCAGGGCCGTGATCGTGCCGTTCTGCACGACGGCCGTTCCGCAGATACCAAGCCGGTGCCCGCCCGGCAGCGTGACAAAGCCGCAGCGGGTCATTTCCTGCATGGCATAGGCCGAGCGCTGCGTTGCCTGCTCCAGAATGCCGCGCAGCAGCTCCGGCGTGACCGGAGCAAGCGGCAGCGCCCGCTCCTTACCCGCGATCCGGCAGGCAGGCGGCTGCCCGCAGCGCAGGCGCAGCTCCTCCATGGCCCCGGCATCCGGCAGCCGGTCGATGGCCTGCCGCAGCCCGGGCGGGCAGATGCGCAGGGCCTGTCTCACTTCTTCCGTCATGCTCGTCCCCTCCTGCCCTTACTCTATGCGTCCGGTGCAGATGGTAGGACAAAAAATAAGCCGCCCCGGAAAACCGGGGCGGCAAGGTTCGTGCAAGGAAGAACCGATGATCGGAGCTGAGAAACATCTGAATGAAATCTGCAAGAGTGGATGGTGAGAGATTTTTTGCTAAGCCGATGTTTGGGAAACGCAGGAATACTTTGTGTATTTCAAGTTTCCCGAACAGATGGATCAGCGAAAAAGATCCGGCATCCACCGAAGCCGATTTATTCAGAGGTTTCTAACTTAATTGTGCGTCTTGCGGATGGCGCGGATGAGCGTCGAAACGGCCGGGCTCAGCACAAGATTGAGGCCGAGCTCGACGAGGAAGTTCACACCCGTCAGGGTGAAGAGCACATACGTCAGCAGCGCGGAGCCTGCGGCCCATGCACGGAGCGTCTCCTGGAAGAACAGCACCATGCCGAGCAGGAACACACCCGTGTTCACGACCGGCGCGGTGATGGCAGCCAGCAGAACGGCGACGGCATTGCGGCCGAGCGCGGCATCCTTCCGGGCGACGAGCCGGTAGACAAGGCCGGCGCACCAGCCGGACAGCGTGCCCTTGCCGATGCAGACGACGGCGCAGAGGAACGGATTGGCCAGAAAGACCAGGTTTCCGCCCGTATCCGCACCGGTAGCGGAGTTGATGTAGACAACAAGGCCGAACACCGTGCCGAGGATCGCGCCCGCTCCCGGGCCGTAGAAGGCTGCGCCGACCACGATGGGGATCAGCGTCAGCGTGATGGAGACCGTGCCGATCTTGATGACACTGCTGAGAAGCTGCAGCACCACGACGAGCGCGGCCAGGACGGCAATGCCGACCATACGGTTGATTTTCTGATGATTCAAGGGAATACCTCCTGCTGTCGCTCCGGACGACCCGGATGCAACGCAAACATTTATTTTGCAGCCGGGGCGCGCCTTGCCACGGCCCGGCATACAAGCAGATCAGGGAAGCTCGTCCTCGACGGGCGGCGCGGGCGGGGCATAAGTGCCGTTCTGCATCTGCTCCCACTGCTCGCGGGTGATGAGGAGCTGGCGCGGCTTTGCGCCCTCATACGGGCCGATGATGCCGCGTTCCTCCATCTCGTCCACGATGCGGGCCGCACGGGCATAGCCGAGCTTCAGCCTGCGCTGCAGGAACGAAACGGAGGCCTGCCCCGTCTCCAGAATGACGTCGACCGCCGCCGGAAGCAGCTCGTCGCCCTCGCCGGTGTCCTGCGCGGCTGCGCCGCTGTCGGCCTTGCCGCTCTGCTCGGCGCGTCGTTCGATCTGCTCCATGACCTCGGCGGAGTAGTCGCTCTGCGACTGGGCCTTGACCGCATTCACGACGGCCTGCACCTCTTCATCCGAGATGAAGCAGCCCTGCACGCGCTTCGGCTTGCCCTGTCCGAGCGGAGCAAAGAGCATATCGCCCTTGCCGACGAGCTTTTCCGCGCCCGGCGTGTCGAGAATGATGCGCGATTCCATGGCGGACGAGACCGCAAAGGCAATGCGCGACGGGATATTGGCCTTCATCAGACCGGTGATGACGTCCGCGGACGGACGCTGGGTGGCAATGACGAGGTGGATGCCGGAGGCGCGGCCCATCTGCGCGATACGGCAGATCGACTCCTCGACCTCCTTGGCGGCCACGAGCATGAGGTCGGCCAGCTCGTCGATCACAACGACGATCTGCGGCAGCTTCTGCCGCTCCGGGTCGCCTGCAATGGCTTTGTTATAGGAGTCGAGGTCGCGCACGCCCTCCTCGGACATCAGGCGGTAGCGGCGCATCATTTCCGTTACGGTCCACTGCAGCGCGCCTGCGGCCTTCTTCGGGTCGGTGACGACCGGGATGAGCAGCTGCGGAATGCCGTTATACACGCCAAGCTCGACCATTTTCGGGTCGACCATGATGAGACGCACCTCATCCGGCTTGGCCTTATACAGCAGCGAGACGATGAGCGTGTTCATGCACACGGACTTGCCGGAGCCGGTCGTACCGGCAATGAGCATATGCGGCAGCTTGGCGATGTCGCCGACGATGCAGTTGCCGCTGATGTCCTTGCCGACGGCGAACGAAATTTTGGACTTGCTGCTGCGGAAGGCCGGAGAATCGATGACCTCACGGGCGTAGACGGTGTTGACGATCTTGTTCGGCACCTCAATGCCAACGACGGAGACCTTATCGGGAATGGCCGAAATGCGCACACCGGCTGCGCCAAGCGCCAGCGCGATGTCGTCGGCCAGATTCGTGATCTTCGAGAGCTTCACGCCGCGGTCCAGCTCCAGCTCGTAGCGCGTGACGGACGGGCCGCGGATGACGTCGACGATGTGCGGCTCGATGCCGAAGCTCTTGAGCGTGTCGGCAAGGCGCTGGGAATTCTCGCGCATCTCGGACGTGGCGTCCACGCTGCCCTCACGGCGCGGCGTCAGCAGGGAGACCGGCGGGAAAACATACTCGGCCTGCCCGGACTGCTCCGGCTGCGGGATGACAAGTTCCTCTGCGTCCTCCTGCTTTGCAGGCGCAGGACGGACCGCCGGCTCATCGTACTGCGGCGCGGGCGCTTCGTCCCACGGCGCGGCAGGCTCCTGCTCCGCGGCGGGCTCCGGCCGGTCCTCCGGCTCCTCCGGAAGCTCCTGCACCGGGACCGGCTCAAAAGCAGGCTCGGGAACAGGCTCCTCCGGGAGCGCAGCCTCCGGTACGACCGTCACGGGATGCTCTGCCGCGTGAAGCGGCTCCTCCGGGACATCGTCACAGGTCACAGAGACCGGTCTCGCAGCCGGGCGTTCCTCCTGCTGCTTTTCCAAATATTCATCCGGCGAGGGAACGCGGGACTTTTTCTTCCGCTTTTCCGCCTTTTCCAGCGGGGGATCGTCCACGGGCAGGTCAAATTCCGCCGCACGGCGCTTTTCCACGCGGGCGATATGGCGGTTGGCCATATGGTTGACGATGCGTTCGGCCGTATCCTGCTCGGGCTCCGGCTCCTCGTCGGGCTCCTGCAGGCGCGGGCGGTTCTTGATGGCCGTGATGATGCTGTTGACCGTCATATTCATGATGGTGATGATCTGCACGAGCATCACAAGGATCAGGACGATATACGCGCCGACGACGGTGATGCCCGTCTTCAGCAGCATGGCCAGCAGACCGCCCAGCAGGCCGCCCGTCGTTCCGGCAATGCCGCCCTTGAACAGTGCGGGCACGACCTTCCACTCCCACGCAAGAGCCTCACCCTGAATGAGATGATACACTGCCGAGACAGTCAGAATGAGCGTGAACACGCTGACGATGCGCAGGCGCACCGGCTTGCCGCGGCTCGTAAACAGGATGACGACCGTGGCGATGAGGGCCAGCGGCAGTATGTAGCGCCCGGACTGTCCGAACAGGCCCGCGATAAGCGAGGCGAACGGCCTGATCAGAAAGGCAGTCGTGTTGAAGCAGCAGATAATGGAGAAGATCGCCAGAAAAATGCAGACGAGTGCCCAGATCTCGCGGCGGTTCTGCGTCTGGCGCTTCTGCGCGGCGGTCTGCTTTGCAGTCGGCTTTTTAACGGGTTGCGATTTCCTTGCCATGATTCCCCTCCGTTCAGGCATTGATAAGCGCCAGGATCAGCGCGATAACGGCTGCATCCCAGCAATAATAGGAAAAAACACGCAGCTTTTCCCGGTGCAGCAGATATTTGAGATACTGCAGGGCAAAATATCCGGCCAAGGTCGAGGCGACGAGCGCGACGAGCATCGGCAGCCACAGCGACGCGGAAAACGCCCCCACAACGACTGCACGCAGCAGGCGGTAGACGAATTCACACAGCGAAAAGCCGAGCGTCAGCATCGCCGTAAAGCGCAGGGCGAAATCCGTCCGCAGGTCTCGCAGACGGCAGACAGCCAGCGTCAGGCCGAGCGGCGACAGGCCGGGCAGCACGGCGGCCAGACGGGTCGCGCCTGCCAGCAGCGCATCCGGGAGCATGAGCGCGCGGGCATCCTTCTGTCCGCCGGGCCGTCCCGCAGCAAACAGGATAAGGCCGTTCAGGCAGAAGAACGCGGCGATGAGCGACAGGCGCGTGATGCGCTCTGCCGCTGCGCACCAGATCAGGCTCAGCAGACCGATCGGGAGAGCAAGCAGGCCCATCAGGACGGCGCGGCGGCGTGGAGACGGCTGCCGGGCGCGTTTTCCGCGCTGCGGGCGGCGCGCAAGCTCCCCGCAGGTCAGCTGCAGCTCTCCGGGGAAAGCCAGCACGAGCGCAGCGCTGAGCCCGAGCGTGATGGCCGCCCGGACGTACAGTCCCCCGCCCTGCGTGAGCGGCGAGAGCGCGAATGCGTCCTGCAGCACGGCCGCATGCCCGCTGAACGAGACCGGCAGCAGGCCGGTCAGCCCCGCGACAAGGCCATAGATCAATGCTTCCCAAATCTTCAAACCAAGAATCTCCTGTAATTTTGCTTTGAAGATTATTATAGCACAGGAATGTTAAAATTGCTACAGCTAGTCAAAAAAGTCCATCCGAAACTTTCAGCTGGACCGGTTTTTGACAGTCTGAATTGCTATCCCCTGTTCCCCTGTTTTCTGGCGATCATCCGGTGCAGGCACTCCAGGGCGTCGTGCAGGCCGCCCAGACGGTCAATGAGGCCGCTTTCCACGGCCTCGCGCCCATAGACGATCGTACCGACGTCCGTGGCGATCTGCCCAGTCGCCATCATATAGTTCGAGAACTGCTCGCGCGTGATGCGGGAATTCGCCGTGACAAAATCCGTGATCTGCTCCTGAATGCGCTGAAAATAGTGATAGGTCGCCGGTGCGCCGACCACGACGCCGCTCATGCGCACGGGGTGGATCATCATGCTGGCCGTCGGGACGATCATGCTCTTCTTAGCCGAAACGGCCAGCGGGATGCCGATGGAGTGCCCGCCGCCCAGCACGAGCGACACGGAGGGCTTCCGCATCCCGGCGATCAGCTCCGCAATGGCAAGTCCCGCCTCGATGTCGCCGCCCACGGTGTTGAGCAGGAGCAGCAGGCCGTCGATGTCCTCACTCTCCTCAATCGTGGCCAGCAGCGGCAGCACATGCTCGTATTTTGTTGTTTTGATCGTCTCGGGCTGTGCCTGATGGCCCTCGATCTGCCCGATGATCGTCAGGGTATAGATATTGCCGCGCTTCGTCTGCGTCAGCCCCGCGCCAAGCTCCTCCAGCCGTTCCTGCGGCCTGCTCTGTGTTTCGTCCATGCCGTTCCTCCCTGTTTTTTCTGCTCCTTAGTATGGTGGAACGGGAGGCAAATCATTCAAAGTGCTTGAAAAAACACGAAAAAATGTTATACTAGTCTAAAATGAAGCAAAGGAGCAATCACCATGGAATTTACTTATACGCCGCACGGCGTCTGCTCACGCCAGATCCTGCTGGAGCTGGACGGCAATAAGGTCTCGAACGTCCGTTTTATCGGCGGCTGCAGCGGCAACACACAGGGCATTGCCCGGCTGGCCGATGGCATGGATGTCGATGAGCTGATCTCCCGCCTGCAGGGCATCCGCTGCGGCTCGAAGCCCACGTCCTGCCCGGACCAGCTCGCCAAGGCGCTGCTGGCCGCCAAGGAGCAGCAGAACGGATAACAGAAAATACCAGCAGCGGCATGGCCGGTCCGGCCATGCCGCTGCTGTAATGATTGGGCAAATATGCGGATTTTCGCATGTGCTGCTGCAGGCTTAGCCTCATGCTTTGCACTCAATCATCGTAGCCCGAGATATACAGCTCTTCGTAAATGATGCGGTAGATGCGGTCACTTGCACGGCGCAGGTCATAGACGTAGTAGAAATACTCCTTGATGAGCCCGCCCCACCATTCCACCTGCCCCTCCGGGAAGAAATACTGCTCGACCGTGTAATTCTGCCCCAGCGTCTCAGCGGCCATGGTCAGAAGCGTCTCAGCCTCGAACGATGTTGCGCACATACCGAGGCAGTCGCGCACAAAGCCCGGATACTGCGACAGCGGCATGGTCTGCAGCGTGTTGAGGATCGAGAGAATGACCTCACGCTGGCGGCCGGTGCGCTTGCGGTCGCTGTCCGTGGCGCTGCTCTTGCGGATGCGGGCATAGGAAACCGCCGTTTTCCCGTCGAGCAGGCAGTCGCCGACATGGACGTTCGGATAATTGAAAAGATAGCGCGCCTCATCCTCGTCGATATTGACCGTCACGCCGCCGATCCGGTCGATGATCTGCGCGAGCTGTTCAAAATCCACGGCAATATAATCCGACACGTTCAAGTAATAGTTATAGTTCAGATTCTTGACGGCCATCGCCGCGCCGCCCCAGGTGTAGGAATAGGCCAGCTTGGAAAATGAGGCGAATTCCGGGATAAAAACATAGGAATCGCGCGCAAGCGAGATAAGCTTGATCTTCTGATGCACGCGGTCGAGCGCAACGAGCATGACGCTGTCGGACGAATCGACGCCGTCGAGGCCGAACAGCACGAACACCTGAATTTTGCTTGCATCGCTGCTGAGATAGCTGCTGCGCGGGGCCTTGCCCGTGTCGAGCTTGGCCAGTGCCTCGGCCGGGATATCATTATTGGACAGCAGGTAGCGATCGACCTCCGTGAAGGACGGCAGATCAGCCAACTGCTCCTCCAGACCGGACAACGCCTCAGAAAAACGCTCCTCGCGTTCCAGGCGGCCGTCGGCCTCCGTCGCCGTCTGGTGCAGGTCGCTGGCGGAGAGCGAATCGAAATCATCGTCCGTCGTCATTTTGCCGGTCAGATAATGGTCTGCATACAGCAGTCCGCCTGTCAGCACGAGCGCAACGAGCGCCAGAGCAAGGCCCCATGCGGCAAAGCCGCGGCGGCGCTTTTTCCGCAGCAGACCGGCGACGGCAAGCACGGCAGCCAGTCCGGCGGCTCCCACGCCGAACGGCAGGCCGCGGCGCAGCACCGTGATATCTCCTGCGGCAAGCGAGCCGCTGCGGTAGCCGAGCCAGATGCGCAGCAGGGCGGCAGCCAACAGCGCCAGCACGATGACGGCCAGGAAAAAGGCAGGCAGGCCCGCGCGCTTTTTCTTTCGTGCGGGACGGTGATAGCCCTCCTGTACGGGTCGATCCTCCATAAAACACGCTCCTTCCGGGAAGTACTTTTCTGCATTATATCACAGGAAGCGGCAGAAGGCCAGTACCGATACAAAAAAATAGCGGAGGAGAAGGCAAGCCTTCTCCCCCGCCGGAACTATGCGTCAGCAGCCGCAGCCACAGCCGCAGTTGTTGTTGGCTGCATTGGCGCAGCCGCCGTTATTCCCGCAGCAGCAGAACAGCAGGAGCAGGATGATGATCCACCAGCAGTTGCCGCCGAAGCAATTGGAATTGCAATTCATAGTCAGGAACCTCCCGTTTGGATTCTGAGCACTCGGCTCATTCCATGTTATGACGGCGGGCCGCAAAAGTGCGGGAGGCGGGACAAAAAACAAGAGCCGCTGCATCAGCAGCGGCTCTGGCTATGCAAGAAAACGGGAATCAATAGCCGCGACGCTTGTTCTTACGAGCAGCTTCGGACTTCTGCTTCCGCTTGAGGCTCGGGCTGACGTAATGCTCACGCTTCTTGACCTCAGCGATAACGCCATCCTTCTGGCAGCTGCGCTTGAAACGCTTCAGCGCGCTCTCCAGAGACTCGTTCTCCTTCACGCGAATTTCAGACATTGATTTCCCTCCCTCCGGTGCATCCGGCTCAATCCGGGATGCTTTCAGGGCCGATATAACGGCATCAATTATTATAGTCAATCGCAAGTCAAAAGTCAAGCGATCTCTACAATTTTTTTCAAACTTTTGCCGATTTCAAGCCGAGCGGCCGGATTCCATCACTTTACGATGAGGTTGACCAGCTTGTTTTTGACAACGATGCTCTTGCGCAGCGCGCCGCCGGTCTTCTCGAGGAAGCGGGCGATCTTTTCGTCGGCCAGCGCCGTCTGAACGACGGTCTCGTCGTCGAGGTCGGCTGCAACATGGATCGTGCCGCGCAGCTTGCCGTTGACCTGAACGGCCATGTCGATCTCCGCATCGCGGCACTTCGACTCGTCATACGCAGGCCAGGCCGAGACGGAGCAGATGCCCTCGAAGCCGTGCTGCTGCCAGATCTCGTCGCAGATGTGCGGCGCAAACGGGCTGAGCAGCTGCAGGAGCGTTTTGAGCTCGGCAGCGTTGCAGCCGTTGTCCGTCAGGGTGGACGTCAGCGTCATGAGCGCGGCCAGCGCGGTGTTGCCCTTGAGCGCATCGATGTCCGACGTGACCTTGCGGATCGTCTTGTGCAGGATGGACTCGTTCTTGGTAGAGTATGCCGTCTCGTGATCGGTGACGGTCTCGGCCAGATTCCAGACCTTGTCGAGAAAGCGCTTGCAGCCCTTCACGGCGTTCGTCGACCAGGAGGCGGCCTTCTCGAAATCGCCGATGAAGATGATATAGGTGCGCATGGTGTCCGCACCGTATTCGGCGATGACATCCGTGGGGTTGATGACATTGCCGCGGGACTTCGACATCTTGATGCCGCCCTCACCGAGGATCATGCCGTGGCTCGTACGCTTGGCATAGGGTTCCTTCGTCGGCACGACGCCGATATCATAGAGGAACTTGTGCCAGAAGCGGCTGTAGAGCAGATGGAGCGTCGTGTGCTCCATGCCGCCGTTGTACCAGTCGACCGGGCTCCAGTAGCGCAGAGCCTCCGGCGAAGCAAGGGCCTCGTCGTTGTGCGGATCCATATAGCGCAGATAGTACCACGAGGAACCGGCCCACTGGGGCATGGTGTCCGTTTCACGCTTGGCTGGGCCGCCGCAGCAGGGGCAGGTCGTGTTGACCCAGTCCGTGATGGCGGCAAGCGGAGACTGACCGTCGTCCGTCGGCTCGTAGCTCTCGACATCCGGCAGCTCCAGCGGCAGGTCCTTCTCGTCGAGCGGAACGGTGCCGCACTTCGGGCAGTGGACGATGGGGATCGGCTCGCCCCAGTAACGCTGGCGGGAGAAGACCCAGTCGCGGAGCTTGAAGTTGACCTTCGCCTCGCCGATGTGCTTCTCCGTCAGGTATTCCGTGATGGCCTTCTTGGCGTCGGCGACGCTCATGCCGTCAAGGAAGCCGGAATTGACCATCACGCCGGTGGCGCAGTCCGTAAAGGCCGCCTCCTGCACGTTGCTGCCCTTGACGACCTCGATGATCTCGCAGCCGAACTTCTTCGCGAATTCCCAGTCGCGGTCGTCATGGGCCGGGACGGCCATGATCGCACCAGTTCCGTAGGTGGAGAGGACATAGTCCGAAATGAAGATGGGGATCTCCTTGCCGTTCACGGGGTTGATGCCCTTCACGCCGCCGAGCTGCACACCGGTCTTCTCCTTCGTGAGCTCCGTGCGCTCAAAGTCGGACTTCGCGGCGGCTGCCTCCTGATAGGCCTTGACCTCGTCGGCATTCGTCAGGCGGTCCATCCAGCGCTCGAGCAGCGGATGCTCCGGCGAAAGGACCATGTACGTCGCGCCGAACAGCGTGTCCGGGCGGGTGGTGAACACAGTGATCTCATCGCCGAACGTCGAGCCGAAGCGGACCTCCGCGCCGGTGGAGCGTCCGATCCAGTTACGCTGCTGAATTTTGACGCGCTCGATGAAGTCGACGTCGTCCAGATCGTCGAGCAGGCGCTGGGCATAGCGCGTGATGCGCAGCATCCACTGGCTCTTTTCCTTGCGGACGACCGGGCTGCCGCAGCGCTCACAGACGTTCTCTACGACTTCCTCGTTTGCCAGCACGCACTTGCAGGACGTGCACCAGTTCACGGGCATCTTGGCCTTGTAGGCAAGGCCGTTCTTATAGAGCTGCAGGAAGATCCACTGCGTCCACTTGAAATACTTCGGGTCCGTCGTGTTGATCTCGCGGTCCCAGTCGAAGCTGTAGCCGAGCGCCTGCAGCTGGCCGCGGAACGTGGCGATGTTGTTCTTCGTCACGACGGCAGGATGGATGTGGTTCTTGATGGCATAGTTCTCCGTCGGCAGGCCGAAGGCATCGTAGCCCATGGGGAACAGCACGTTCTCGCCCTGCATGCGGTGCTTGCGCGCGATGACATCCATGGCCGTATAGGGGCGGGCATGGCCGACGTGCAGACCGGCGCCGGACGGGTACGGGAATTCGACCAGCGCATAGAATTTCTTCGCGTCGCTGCCGGTCCTGGCAGCATAGAGCTGCTTTTCATCCCAGATCTTATGCCATTTGGCCTCGATGGCGGTAAAATCGTACTTCATGTTTCTCCCTCTTTATTCTGCAAAATCAATGGGAACCGGCATTGCGTCGTTCCACAGGCGTTCGAGATCATAGAAGGCGCGCGTCTCCTCCGTGAAGACATGCACGACGAGGCAGCCGAAGTCCAGCAGGACCCACGTTCCGCCGCGGTGGCCCTCCCGGTGCAGCAGCGGCTCGCCCAGCTCATCGGAAACGGCCGCCTCCACGCTGTCGCACAGCGTCTTGACATGCGTGTTGGACGTGCCGGTGCAGATCAGAAAATAGTCGGCGATGGACGTGACGTCCGTAACCTGCAGCAGGCGGATCTTCAGGCCCTTGCGGTCGTCGAGTGCCTTTGCGGCGCGCAGCGCCAGCTCCTTGGGTGTATACATGGGGTGTTCCTCCTTATTCTGCCGTCTCCGGCGCGGCGGTCGGCGCTTCCGTGGGTGCCTCGGTCGGAGCCTCCGTCGGCGCTTCCGTCGGGCCCTCGGTCGGGCCCTCGGTCGGGTCCTGCGTTTCGTCGGTTGGGCCCTCCGTCGGCTCCGTGGGATCTCCCGTCGGTTCCGTCGCCGTATCCTGCGTGGGCTCTGTCGGCTCCTGGCGCGGCTGCGTGCTCTTTGTCGGCGTTGTCGCCGTGGTATCACGGGTCACGGTTCCATCCCCGCGCTGAATATCCGTCTTCTGGCGGATGTTGATGTCATATTTTCCGTATTCCTCGGACGTGGGGTTGAAGTGCTCGTTCAGGATCTTCAGCACGCCGTCCGGGTCGAGCTGATAATAGTCGCCGCCCTTGATCTCCACGGCCTCGCCGGGCAGGGTCACGGTGTACATGGCGTTGAAATCGCACTGCATCAGCTCGGAGCCGAGGTAGATCAGGTTGCCGACAGTCAGGTCGGTGCGGACATAGGTCGCAAACAGCTCGGCATAGTCCTTCACCTTTGCCAGCGTCGCGGACGAAGCCAGCTTCCGTGCCAACGCTCGCAGGAATTCCTGCTGCGTAGCCGCACGCTCAATGTCCATATCGGCAGCGCCGCTGCGGTAGCGGCACAGCTGCAGCGCATGCGCGCCGTCAAGCAGCTGACGGCCCGCCTTCAGGTCGACGTGGATGTTTTCGTCGTCATCGTCATACTTCAGGTCGGTCGGGATGTCGAATTCCACGCCGCCGACCATGTCGATCGTCTTCTCAAAGCCCTGCAGATCGACCAGCACATAACCGTCGACAGCAATGGCAAGCGTCTCGCGGATCTTATCGGTCAGCGCACGGATACCGCGGTCGCCCTGACCCGCCGCGCTGTAGACGGAATTGATCTTCGGAATGACGTAATTGCCGGTGATATAAGTGTCGCGCGGGATGCTCATCAGGCTGACGGTGTGCTCCTTTGTGTTGAGATTTGCGATCAGGAGCGTATCCGTGCGGGTGCTGTCGCCATCCGTGCCAACAAGCAGGATGTTGTAGATTCCCTCATAGCCGGAGGCGTCCGGCACGTCCATTTCGATGCTCTGGCCCGTCTGAGCGTCCGTTTCGACGCGGACGCTCGTACTGCCGCCGGACTTGTTATCCCCGCCGGACGGCATGATGGCCGTCGTGCGGCCGAGCAGCGCCAGACACATGGCGACGGAGCCGAGAAACAGCGCGATGGAGGCCAGCAGAAGGATCAGTCCGCGCGTTTTGCCGTTCATGCCGCTGCGCGGCGCTTCGGCATCCGTGCGAGGCAGATCACGCGTCAGGTCCTCGTCCCTGGCTTCCTCCCGGCGGGGCCGCGGCGCTTCGGCACGCGGCGCACGGGGTACGGGAACACTCTGCGCCTGCTGCGCAGGTCTTTGCTGCGGCTGCGCCGGAGCCTGATGCCGCTCCTGTGGCATGGCCTGCGCCAGCGGCGGGCGCTTCAGATATTGCTGCAGAAGCGGGATATCATTCTCTTCCGTCTCCGCACGGTGCTGTGCCGCCTCGCGGTTGGCATAATCACGCAGGAGCGGGATCTCGTCCTCGTCTGACTCGGGGCGCTGCACATCGGGCTGCACCGGCGCACTGCGGCGCTCGGCCTGCTTCCCGGCGACATAGCGCCCGCCGGAAGCGCCGCGGCTGCTGTTGCCGAATAGTTTCCTCATTCCGACTTCGTCCTTTCGCTTTTCAAAAAATCTCTGGCCGCTCTGGAATTCACGTCAATGGGCTGACCGGTTTCCGTCAGCAGATCGAGCGACATTTCAAGGCCCAGAAGGACCGCCTCATCCAGATCATGCTCCGCCAGAGCGCGGAGCCGTTCCACACCGGGGAAATCCCGGTTTGGCTCCATGTAATCGGCAAGATACAGGATCTTCTGCAGCAGTGTCATGTCCGGCTTGCCGGTCGTATGCCAGCAGATGGCCGACTGCACCGCAGCAGATTCCCCGAACACGGCCCCAGCGACTGCCGCGCCGCTTTTGGCGTGCAGCAGCTTGGGGTGGCTGCGTTCGAATGTATCCAACATCATACCATATTTATCGCATAATTTCAACTGCTCCGGACCGGGGAGCGCCTTTGTGACATCGTGCAGCAGGCCTGCCCGGCGGGCTGGGCCGGGATCCTCACCAAAGCGGGCGGCAAGCTCCGCCGCCGTGTGGCTGCAGCCAAGCACATGCGGCACGCGCTTCGGGTCGTGCAGCGGCAGGGCGATGCGGGCCAGCGCATCGAGCGGCAGGGCGCGCAGGTCGCTGCGCGTGTGATAAAGCCCCTGCATGCAGACGGCGTCATAGACCGCAGGCTCGAGATAGTCCTCCCCGCAGCGGAAGGCCAGCATGGCGCGGGCGATGGTGGAGGAATAGGGCAGAAAGTCATTTTCCACCAGCACGACGTCCGCCCCGAAGCGGTCGCGCAGCTGCTGCGCCGCGTCCCGAAGCGTTTTGCCGTCATCCCTTCCGCGGTGCGCGACCGCCAGCGAGGCAAGCTTTGCAATGCGCTCCGGCGCATGCCATTGCGCAAAGGTCAGCAGCATATCCGTCCCCATCAGGAACCAGAGGTGGTCGTTGGGATACTGCCGGTGCAGCTCCTCGAGTGTATCGGCCGTGTAGCTTGCGCCGCTGCGGTGCAGCTCCAAATCGCTGACCTCCGCAAACGGGAGGTCCTGCGCAGCCAGCCTTGTCAGCTCCAGACGCGTGTGGGCGTCCGGCGATCCGGCGGCCAGCGCCTTATGGGGCGGCAGCGCCGCCGGCATCAGAATGACGCGGTCCAGCCCAAGTCTGCGCTGGAACTCCGCTGCAGCCAGCAGATGGCCGCGATGCGGCGGGTTGAAGCTCCCGCCGAATATACCGATATTTGCCATGTGCGGCGCTCCCCTTTCCGATAATTTATGTTATTCCTCGCGGCTCTTCCGGCGCTCGATGGCGGCCTGAATGGCAGCCTGCCGGAAATACTCATTGCGGCGCTCGCGTTCCTCGCGTGCCTGCCGGCGGCGCCCCTGCGCCCCGCGCCGGACGGGGTTCGACTTGCGCTTTTTCAGCTCGCGCGCCTGCCGTGCGGCCTCCTGTGCCTTCTTCTCCGAGCGGCGGTAGATCACGAATTTCGAGCCGACGCACTGCACGCCGTCTGCACCGAGCGCTTCGCACAGCGCATCGCAGACCTCGCGTGCGGACAGGAGCGCCGCCTCGAGCACGCGGCCCTTGACAAGCTCACGAGCCTCAAGCTGCCGGGCGGCCTCGGACAGAACGTTCTCCGTCACGCCGCCCTTGCCCACCATCAGGGTGGTGTCCAGATCATTTGCCTGTGCGCGCAGATCGGCGCGCTGTTTGCTGGTCAGCATAATTCCTTCTCCTTTTTCGTTCCAAACGCCTTCTCCACAAAGGCGCGCAGCGCCCGGGCGCGGTGGGATACCTGATTTTTCTGCTCCGGGGCCAGTTCTGCGAACGTGCACCCGGCATCCTCCGCAAAGAACACCGGATCATAGCCGAAGCCGCCGTTTCCGTGGCGCTCGAACAGGATGTGTCCCGGACACTCGCCGCGCGCGACGATCTCCTTGCCGTCCGGCGTGACGAGGGTGATAACGCTGACGAATTTTGCCGTCCGCTTCCCCTCCGGAACGTTTTCGAGCTTTTTCAGCAGATAGTTGATGCGGTCGGAATCGCTGATGCAGTCCGGTCCGCCGTAGCGCGCGGAATAAACGCCCGGCTCCCCGTTCAGCGCGTCGACCATCAGGCCGGAGTCGTCCGCCACGGCGGGCAGACCGCAGGCCTGCATCACAGCCACAGCCTTGATGCGGGAATTCTCCTCAAACGTTGTGCCGGTCTCCTCCGGCTCGACATGCACACCCGCCTCACGCTGCGAGACGACGTCCAGCCCGTAGGCAGACAGGATCGCGCGCAGCTCGGCGATCTTGTGGGCGTTGTTGCTTGCCATAACGACCTTCATGTCGGGCACCTCCTCAGATCAGCGCGTCGACGAACGCGCGCGGCTCAAACGGCATCAGGTCGTCCATCTGTTCGCCGACACCGATGAGCTTCACAGGGATCTGCAGCGCGTCCGCCACGGCGATGACGATGCCGCCCTTGGCCGTGCCGTCGAGCTTTGTCAGGGCGATGGCCGTGACACCGGCGATCTCCTTGAACTGCTTGGCCTGCAGCAGGCCGTTCTGGCCCGTCGTGCCGTCGAGCACGAGCAGAACCTCTTTGTCTGCGTTCGGCAGCTCGCGGTCAATGATGCGGGAAATTTTGCCGAGCTCGTTCATCAGGTTGGCCTTGTTGTGCAGGCGTCCTGCCGTGTCGCACAGGATGACGTCGCTGCCTCGCGCCTTGGCGGCGGAAATGGCGTCGAACACCACGGCGGCGGGGTCCGCGCCCTCGTGCTGGCGGACGATGTCTACATTGGCGCGTCCGGCCCAAATTTCGAGCTGATCGGCAGCCGCGGCGCGGAACGTATCGGCCGCGCACAGCAGCACACGCTTGCCCTCACCGGAGAGGCGGTGAGCCAGCTTGCCGATGGTCGTCGTCTTGCCGACGCCGTTGACGCCGATGACAAGCACGACGGACGGGCGCGTGCCGAGCTTCAGGCTCGTGTCGCCGACGTTCAGCATGTCCACAAGGATATCCTTCAGGGCATCGTGAATTTCTTCCGCTGTGCGGAGCTTGCGCTCCTTCACGACGGTGCGGAGCTGCTCGACGGCCTTGCAGGACGTTTCCACGCCGATGTCGGCGAGGATCATGCTCTCCTCAAGCTCCTCGTAAAATTCTTCGTTTGCGCCGCTGAACGAGGCGAAGATGCCGCCGAGCGTGTTGGCCATGGCGGCGCGCGTCTTTTTCAGTCCGTTTTTGATTTTTTCAAAAAATCCCATTTACTTGATCTCCTCCGAAATTCCGAGCTGATGCTCCATTTGATTCAGGTCCAGATGCAGGATACGGGAAATGCCCTGCTCCTGCATGGTCACGCCATAGAGCACGTCGGCGGCCTCCATGGTACCGCGGCGGTGGGTGATGACGATAAACTGCGTTTTCCCGCTGAAGCCACGCAGGTAGCCCGCGAAGCGTTCGACATTCCGGTCGTCCAGCGCGGCGTCGATCTCGTCGAGCATGCAGAACGGCGTCGGCCGCACCTTCAGAATGGCAAAATACAGCGCGATGGCAACAAAGGCCTTCTCACCGCCGGACAGCAGCGTGATGGTCTTGAGCTGCTTGCCGGGCGGCTGCACACGAATTTCAATGCCGCACGTCAGCGGCTGCGAGCGGTCCTCCAGCTCGAGCGAGGCCTTGCCGCCGCCGAACATCTCCGTGAACGTCTGGCCGAAATAGGTGTTGATGCGGCCGAATTCCGTGACGAAAATATCGGTCATCTGGCCGGTGATATCGCCGATGATGCCCTCGAGGTCGCGCTTGGACGTCAGCACGTCGTCGCGCTGGCCGCAGAGATATTCATACCGCTCGTTCACGCGGGCAAATTCGTCGATGGCACCGAGGTTCGGCGTGCCGAGGCCGGAGATCTTCTTGCGGAGCTCCGCGGCGCGCTTCGTTCCGGCAGCCGTGCTCTCCAGCTCCGCCGCAGCGGCGGGCGCGCTGGAGCGCGTCAGCTCATAGGTATCCCACAGCCGGTCGAGAATTTGCTTTTCCTCCAGCTCGGCAGCATTTTTGCGCGACTCCAGACGGGCGCTCTCGCGCTCCATGTTCAGGATATCGCGGTTTTTCTCCTGTACTTCCTTTTCCGTGGCCGTTTTGCGCGCTTCGACCTTCGCACGCTCGGCAAGCGCGGCCTGCAGCTCTTCCTGCCTGGCCTGCGCCGCGGCGTCCTGCCCGGCCAGCTTGTCCTGCTCGGCCTGCAGCGTCTTTTCCAGCTCAGCGGCCTCCTGCGTATAGCGGTCGATGAGCTGCAGCTTCTGCTCGCGGTCGCCGCGCATGGCATGCTCCAGCCCGCGCAGCTGCTCGGCAGAGCTCTTCGCCGTGGCACGCTCGGCCTCCAGTCTGGCCGCCTCCATGCGCAGCGCCGTCAGGCGCTCCGAAAGGCGGCTGCTCTGCTCCGAAGCAACGCTCTGGCCGTCCGAAACGACGGAAAGCTCCTGCTCAGCCTCCTCCAGTGCCTTCTGCAGGTCGGCAACGGCCTTCTGCAGCGCCGCGCGGCGGCCGCTGTCGGCGCCGATCCGCTTTTCGAGCAGCTCCTGCTCGCGCTGCGAGCCGGTGATCGCGTCCGTCAGGGCCTGCACAAGAACGTGGTGCTGCTTTTCCTCGCCCTGCAGGCGCAGAGCGGCGTCTTCGGCCGTACGGAGGTCCGTCTCCGCGTTCGTCAGGTCATAATTTGCCTGCTCCAGCAGACGCTGCGCCTCCTTCTGCTCTCCGCGGAGCTTGTCCAGCGCGGCGGCGGCCTCCTTCTGCTGGGCCTGCAGACGCTCGATCTCGTTGGCGCGCGACAGGATGCCCGCACTGCGGGAGACGGAGCCGCCCGTCATGGAGCCGCCTGCATTCAGGACCTGCCCGTCCAGTGTGACGATGCGGAAGCGGTGGCCGAATTTGTTGGCAATGGAAATGGCCGCGTCGAGGTCCTGCGCCACGACCGTGCGGCCGAGCAGATTCAGGATGATCTCGCGATAGCGCGGCTCACACGAGACAAGGTCGGAGGCTACGCCGCAGAAGCCGGCGCAGCGCTCGATGCCGCTCTCGTTCAGCGGCCGGCCGTGGATGACAGACAGCGGCAGGAATGTGGCGCGGCCGTTGTCCGAGCGTTTCAGATATTGGATGGCAGCCTTGGCGCAGCCCTCGTCCTCCACGACGATATTCTGCATGGCGCTGCCGAGCGCGACCTCGATGGCAACGGTGTAGCTGTCCTGTGTGCGCAGCAGCATGGACACCGCGCCATGGATGCCGCGGAGCTTGCCGCGTCGGCTCTCCTGCATGACGGTGCGGACAGCGCGGGAATAGCCCTCCAGCTCGCGCTCCATCTCCTGAAAGAGCTTCAGACGGGAGCTGACCGTGTCGAGCCGGACACCGGCGTCCGTGGCCTGCTTCTGCAGGGCCTCGCTCCGCTCCGCTCGGGTGCGGCTGCGCAAACGGTAGCCGTTGATGCGGTTCTGCGCGGCCGTGATATCGGCCTGCGCTTTGGAGAGCTGCTTCTGTGCGGTCTCGAGCGCGCGCTGTGCCTCTGCACAGCGGCTCTGCGCCGCCTGCAGATCCTGTGCCAGCTGGGTCTGCCGCTCCGTGCTCTGGGCAAGACTCTCTTCCACGGCGGTCAGGTCCGCGCCGCGAGCGGAGAGCTCCTCGCGCTTCCGGCCCTGCAGATCGCGCAGGGTGAGATAGCGCTTTGTCATGCCGTCGGCGGAGTCCGCCAGTCTGCGGCCCTCCTCCTCGGCCAGCTTCTGCTTTTCGGCCAGCGCGGCGGTCTGCGTGTCGATCTCGCCCATGCGCTGCTCCAGTGCTTCGATCTGCGCGGAGATGCTGCCGCTGCGGCTGTCCTGATCCTCCAGCTCGTGCTGCACGCGCTTCAGGTTGCTCTGCGCGTTGCCGCGATTCGTCTCCAGCACGGTGATCCGGCTGCGCTGCTCCTGCGAGGCGGCCTCCGCCTGCCGGATCGCATCACGGATCTGATCCGTCTGCAGGTCGCGGTTGTGGAGGTCGAACGTCAGGGATTCCGAGGTGACATACAGCTTGTCCAGCGCGTCGTGCTCCTGCTGCAGGATGAAGGCGGCGGAATGATAGTCCTCCTCGGCCTTGCGCGCCGTGGCGCTCAGGCGCTCGAGCGACTGCAGCCACAGCGCGACCTCGAGGCCCTTGAGCTCCTCACGGTAGGTCAGGTAGCGCTTTGCCTTTTCCGCCTGATCGCGCAGCGGGCCGACCTGCAGCTCCAGCTCCGAGATTTTGTCGCCGATGCGGGTCAGATTGTCCTGCGTCGTGGCGAGGCGGCGCTCCGTTTCCTCCTTGCGGTGGCGGTATTTCGAGATACCGGCGGCCTCCTCGAAAATTTCGCGGCGGTCCGTGCTCTTGAGGGACAGGATCTCGTCGATGCGGCCCTGGCTGATGTTGGAATAGCCGTCGCGGCCGAGACCGGTATCCATGAACAGCTCGTTGACGTCGCGCAGACGCACGCTCTGCTTGTTGATGTAGTATTCGCTCTCGCCGGAGCGGTAATACCGGCGCGTGACCATCAGCTCGTCGGCGTCATAATGCAGGGCGCGGTCGCTGTTGTCCAGCACGAGCGTCGCCTCGGCAAAGCCGACGGGGGCGCGCTTCTCCGTGCCGCCGAAAATGACATCCTCCATCTTCTGGCCGCGCAGCGAGCGGGAATTCTGCTCGCCCATGACCCAGCGGATGGCATCTGAGATATTGGATTTTCCGCTGCCGTTCGGCCCGACGATGGCGGTGATATCATGGCCAAATCCCACGACCGTCTTGTCCGGGAAGGATTTGAAGCCCTGAATGACTAGCTGTTTCAGATACATATGGACAGATTGCTCCTATTGTATTTCAATGTCTGATTATACCATTGCGCCCCGAAAATTGCAAGACCGGGATTTCACCCCTGCAGGCGGTGCGGCATAGGATGACGCGGAGGTGATCGGAATGCTGCCGATCTTTCGGGGCGCCGCCACGGCGCTCCTCACCCCGTTCCGGCCGGACGGGAGCATCGATCTTCCGGCATGGGACCGCCTGCTTGAGCGGCAGCTGGATGCCGGGATCGCAGCGCTCGTTGTCTGCGGCACGACCGGCGAGGCTGCGACCCTGACGCAGGACGAGAGGCTGACACTCCTGCGCCGCGCAAAGCAGGCTGCCAGCGGCCATTGCCCCGTTATCATGGGCGTCGGGACGAACTGCACGGCAGACTCCGTAGAAAATGCAGAGCTTGCGGCACAGAACGGCGCGGATGCGCTGCTGGCCGTCACGCCCTACTATAATAAAGGGACGCAGGCAGGCCTGCTTGCGCACTATACCGCGATCGCGGACGCGTCTTCCCTGCCGCTTGTGCTCTATAATGTTCCGTCGCGCACCGGCGTCGATCTCCTGCCGGAGACGGTGCGGGCGCTCGCCCGCCATCCGCATATTGCAGGCATCAAGGAAGCCTGCGGCAGCATCAGCCGGGCCGCACAGCTGCTGGGTCGGTGCGGTCTACCGGTTTGGAGCGGCAACGACGACCAGACGGCCGCGATCATGGCGCTCGGCGGCAGCGGCGTGATCTCCGTGGTGTCGAACGTCGCACCGGAGGCCGTCGTTGCCATGACGGATGCCTGCCTTGCCGGAGATTTCCGCGAAGGTGCGCGCCGCCAGCTGGAGCTTCTGCCGCTGTGCGAGGCGCTGTTCTGCGTCGTGAACCCCATCCCGGTCAAGGCCGCCATGGAGGAGCTTGGCCTGTGCGGCGGGACGCTCCGCCTGCCGCTGACGCCGCTGGAGGAGCCGTACCGCAGCCGCCTGCGGGCAGTGCTGCGGGGGTATGGGCTCCTCTCATAAGAGTATCCCCGCGCAGCACCGGGACTGCTTCCTGCGCGGCATGAAAATGCTCCCCCTATGTGACGGTGTCTTTCATCGTCTCATAGAGGGAGCATATCACTTCACCAGCTCCGAAGCTTTTTCTTTAAGCGCGCGGGTGGTATTTTTCATAGACGCTCTTGAGCGTCTTTTTCACGACCTGCGCATAGACCTGCGTGGAAGAGATATCGCTGTGGCCGAGCATCTCCTGCAGGGAATGCAGGTCCGCGCCGTTTTCGAGCAGATGGGCCGCAAAGCTGTGGCGCAGCGTATGCGGCGTGATCTCCTTGTCGATCTGCGCGGTCTGCTGATAGTGCTTGATGATCTTCCAAAAGCCCTGTCTGGAAATGCGGCCGCCGTTCAGGTTGACGAACAGGGCCTGCTCGTCCGGCTCGGCGATCATATTCGGCCGGATATCCGTCACATAGGCCGTCAGGGCACGGATGGCCGCCGGGTAGATCGGGATGATGCGGGACTTCCCGTTCCCGATGCAGCGGACAAAGCCGCCTGCCAGACTGACGTCCGAAACGTTCAAGGCGATCATCTCGCTGACGCGCATGCCGGTGGCATAGAGCGTCTCAAGCATGGCCTTGTCGCGGTAGCCCTTCATATCCGTACACTTCGGCTGTTCGAGCAGCAGCTCGACCTCGCGGCCGGTCAAAATCTGAGGAAGGCGCTTTTCTGCCTTCTGCTGCGGGATATCATGCACAGGAGACTGCGCGACCGCGCCGGTGGAGACGCAGTAGCCATAGAAGCTCTTGAGCGACGCCACACACCGGGAGACCGTCGCAGGCGATTTGCCGATGCTCGTCAGATGGCGCACATAGGCACAGACCGTCTCCTGCGTGCACGCCTCCAGCGCAGGGCCGTCCGTCTGCTCCAGATAGGTGGTGAATTGCCGCACATCGCGCAGATAGGAAGCGACCGTATTGTCCGATGCGTGCCTGATATTCATAAGGTAGGATTCATATGCAGCCACGAGCTTCCCCATCTTGCGTTCCCTCTCGCCAGCAAAAAACTATGCCGCAGCGGCCCGGCGCATACAGGAGGCAACCGGAGCGTTCTGCAAACATTTCTGGCAGTGTAGAATATGATAACGCATATTTTCCCGGATTTCAATCCT
>ENA-UEQN01000607-UEQN01000607.1-human-gut-metagenome-genome-assembly--contig:-NODE-607-length-32391-cov-10.226125_pt1 | contig 32391 bp, 29 predicted proteins | sample MGYA00242940_ERZ507944 | MGnify/ENA primary metagenome ERZ507944 (study PRJEB26167, sample SAMN06115449) | human gut metagenome | host: Homo sapiens | place: China:Fujian | collected 2015-08-20... | reverse complement strand
GATAGTTGGCTGGAAACGGCCTGTGAAAATAGGTAGATGCCGGCTTCTCTTATAAGCACCATTAGCTCAGTTGGTAGCGTAATTAACTCACACTAAAGCTGTGAATGATGAACTTCGACTGAACTATTCAAATTGAGATTTTGCGATGTATCGCGTAAATCTCATATATGCACCATTAGCTCAGTTGGTAGCGTAATTAACTCACACTCAAGCTGTGAATGATGAACTTCGACTGAACTATTCAAATTGAGATTTCACGATGTATCGCGCAAATCTCATATATGCACCATTAGCTCAGTTGGTAGAGCAACTGACTCTTAATCAGTGGGTCCTGGGTTCGAGTCCCCGATGGTGCACCATACCAAGCAAATCCGAACGTACTTCTTTTCGAAGGTGCATTCGGATTTGTTTTTTATCTGAAGTTTCTAAATATGAAATAGAAAGAGCCTTGCAGCGGGAAATTTCTCGCTGCAAGGCTTTTGCTGTTTCAGAAAGCATTCTGTATTTACGAAAAGCTGGATCTGTCCAGAACATGATTATTACGCCACTCCACCACGAAGGTGGCTCCGCCTCCGGGCGTGTCCCGTACACGCAGGATCGCTCCGTGCAAGGAGGCAATTTGACTGGCAACGGCCAAGCCAAGGCCGAAATGCGTTTTGTCGGTCCGACTGCGGTCTCCTCGGGCAAAACGATCAAAGATACGGGATTTTTCTGTGTCAGGGACCCCGGGACCGTGATCCACCACTGCGATGCGCAGACCACCGGAAGGCGGCAACTCCGCAAGAATTTCCACGGGAGTCTCGGCAGGGGAATACTCAAATGCGTTGTTTAACAAGACGGCGAACAACTGCTCCAGTCTTTGTGCATCTGCGTGCAGGTCGGGCAAAGGATTGTCTGGCAGGTTAAGGGTTAAGGAGTGTCCATGGTCACGCGCTACTGGGGCATATCTTTCATAGAGTTCCACCAAAAAAGTGTCAGTACTGATTTTCGCCAGGGAGGTACGCAGTACCCCTGCATCACCGCCGGCCAAAATCAACAAATCTTCTGTGAGTTGGGAAAGCCTGTCCACCTCCGATGCAGCATGGCTTAAAAATTGAGGACCCAGATTGGCTGTTTCTGGAGCCTGCGCCGCTTGCAGACTTGCCTTCAGCACAGTCAGTGGGCTGCGCAGTTCATGGCCAGCAGCTGCTACAAATTCACGCTGTTTCTGCATTGCCTGGGCGGTTGGGCGCAGCGCGCGATCCACCATCCAATGGGAAAGAAATGCCAGTATCAAGGCCCCCACGGCCCAAAGAGCTGTATATTGCCAGACCATGATCCAAAGGCGGTCATGCAAAGGCCCCATATCCCGGATAATGTACAGGAGGACAGCACTTGACATTTGTTCGCTGGGCAACAGCATTGCGGTACAGGTGTAGGAGCCGCTGAGCTGTGCGCTGTTCAAGGAAAAATTCACCTTTTGACGGTGCAGTCTGTCCGGGTTCAGTCCGGCAGCGACTGCCTGATCCTTGGCCAGCGCCACCAGTGTGGTGCGCGCATCGGCAGGTGTCCACCCACCGGAGAATACAAGGGGGTGACCATTGTCCTCCATATACAGAACCAAGCGGCCAGCGGCTTCCTGACTCGCCAGCCAACTGTCACGAACCAGATTGTTCTCGGTTACAGCATCTTCAATTGCCGAGACGGTATTGGCAAACACGAGGTCCGCTCCGGAAACTGCTTCGATTTGGGCCATGCGGCAGGTCGCCGTCAGCGCTGCCGCCAGCACAGCAGCGGTGAGTATACTGAACAGAATTGTCAGGCGGCGTCGGAGGTGTTTAAGCATGAGCGTTTTCCTCACCATCAGGCAAAAAGCGGTAGCCTGCGCCTCGTACCGTCCGTAAGACTGCCCGGCTGCCGACGGCAGTCAGACGCCGCCGGATGAAACGGATATAACTGTCCAGACTGCAATCCTCAATCTCGGCCGCCGATCCCCACACGCTGCCCAACAGGACTGCCCTTGCCCGAAGCAGGCCGGGCGCACGACAAAATGCCGCCAGCAGGTCACATTCCCGGCGGCTGAGCGTCACAGTGGAGGAAGGCCCCGTCAAAGTCAACTGGGCGGTATCCAGGACAAGATCGCCACAGGCAATCCGGTGGGCGGTCTCATGCAGATCCGCCGGCCGGCGGACCAGCGCACGCAGCCGGGCCAGCAGTTCACGGGTATCAAAAGGTTTTGTCAGATAGTCATCGGCACCTGCATCCAGACCGTCCACACGGTCACCGATCTGCCCCAAGGCTGTGAGCATAAGAACGGGGATGGATACGCCGTCGGCTCTGGCACTTTTGAGCAGCGTAAGGCCGTCCAATTCCGGCAGCATCCTGTCCAGGATGCAGGCATCGTAGTATCCGGTTTTGAGAAGATGCAAACCATCGGCACCTGTATGGCAGCAATCGGAGGCGAATCCTGCTGCCTGTAATGTGGGCTGTAAAACTTGGCAAAGCGCCTTGTCGTCTTCAATCAGTAAGATTCGCATGGGTATTTCCTTCCCGCCATAACCGTCGTTTCTATCAATCCAGTATACCTCTATTATATGAACATTCTTAGTCTACACAGCCAGTCTGAAAAAAACCTGAAAACACTTTTCAGGTTTTTTCCAGATTGTTTTGCTACAATGCCGGTATTCCAAAATCCACACAATTGTCGGGAGGCAACCATGAAATCTGTACATACGATTCTATCCTCGCTTCTGGCAGGCATGATGATGTTTTCTCTTGCCGCCTGCACCGCATCCGGCACAGGTGCATCCGGCTCCGATTCCAGCGCCGTCCAGACGGACGCGGTCCCCCAGGGACGCTGGGTGGAACGGCAGGCTGACGGAATTTCCTCCGGATTGGTACTCGGCGCGGCGCCCGCCGCACTGGCAGATGGCAGTCTTGTACTGTATGCCCGGGATGAGAGTACCGATATGCCGGTCACTGTCCGTCTCAACTCCACGGATAATGGTGCCAGCTGGCAGTCTGAGACTCTGGACTGGGCCGAAAAAACAGGCACACTGGCACGCTGGGCTGCCCGCCAGGACGGCACCGTGGCGTTTACAACCACCGACTCCACCCTGTGGGTCGTACAATCGGACGGCAACCCGGTTCAGCTGGACCTGGGCGTGGACGGGGGGAATTTCTATCTCAACCAGATGGGGTTCCTGCCCGATGGCACCCTGGTGGCTGTCCCGTCAGGCGGACCGGGTGTTTCTCTGCCGGGAAATATTCTGTTTTATGATGTGGATGCCCAAAAGGTAAAAAGCTGGGTACAGGTAAGCAGCGGGAACCAGAGCTGGATGGGGGCGGGAGCCGATGCATCCGGTGAAAACTACTATTTCGGCGACAATGACATTGCAGGGATCCTGCCGGCCGGTGATGAAAACGGTTCGTTCCTCTATTATTTCTCTTCCAACGGAGATCTTTGCCGGGCGGATCAGGACGGCACCACCCAGACGGTGCAGACAGGATTTCTGTCGGACCCGTACAGCGCCCAGGCTGCCATGGGAACGGATGGCTCCATCTGTTATGCCGACAGGACCGGCATCTACCGGCAGGCACAGGGAGGCAGCCTGCGTGAGCAGGTGGTGGACGGCACCGGCACGGCGCTGTCTCTTTCCAGCAATTACATTTCTCAGCTGTGCTGCGCCCCGGACGGCAGCTATCTGGCCATTGTCAGTGACGGCTCCATGCAGACAAAGCTGTACCGGTATTTCTTTGATCCGACGCTCTCGGCCCCGGCCAACACGCTGGAAGTCTGGAGCCTGGAAGAAAATGCTACCGTCCGTGCTGCGATACAAACCTTTACCCAGCAAAATCCCGATTGTGCAGTAGAGTATGAAGTGGCCCTGCAGGAAGGCGCCGGACTGACGAAAGACGATGCCCTGCGGACGCTGAACACCGAGCTTCTGGCGGGGGAAGGCCCGAATCTGTTGATTCTGGATGGTGCGGATCTGGAATCTTTCTCCGGCAGTGGCTTGCTGTTGGATCTGTCCGGGATGGTGGATACGGGCAGTCTCTATGATTTTGTGACCGATCGTTATACCGATGCGGACGGAAAACTCTTTACGCTGCCCGCTCGCTTTACGGTTCCGGTCATGCATGGCGCAGCCGGCACACTGGATGGCGTCTCCACCCTGGACGATGTGGCGGCCTTGGTACAGCAATATGCACCGCGCCCGGCGGAAGCAAGCTGGGCACCGCTGGACGAGTCCCAGCGGTATGCCCTGGGCTTTGACAGCGTGGACAGCCTGGTGCAGTTCGCCCTGCAGACCTCCCAGCCCGCGCTGTTCACGGCGGACGGCCTGGATGAAGCGAAGCTGCGCGATCTGATGGCGTTCCTCCAGATGGTGGGAGAGGATTACAACATGGCGGACTACCCCGAGCAGGATACCATGAGCGGTACGGCAGGCAATTTCGGTGGTCTGGATACCATCGTCTGGTACGCGGGAATGTCGGAATATGCCCAGACATCCCGGGCTGTATTCGGCTACGGCAGCATGACGACCCCCTCCTGGCTGGGGGCCACCGACTCGGAACTGCGTGCTTCCGGACAGACCATTCTGCAGCCGGGACTTTGCCAGGGCGTCTACCTGCCTTCCTGCTTTGCGGCGGTTTCCGCCAACAGCGATCAGACGGACTATGCGGGGGCCTTCCTGAAAGCCTTGTTCAGTGACGAGGTGCAGGGCAGTTTCCAGGAGGACGGCATGCCGGTGACGAAGGCAGGCATGCAGATCTCACTGGATCGCAATATGCCGGCCATGCAGGATAACGGTTATACCGGCGGCTTTGAAGAGCTGCTGGCGCAGCTTTCCACCCCTGTGGTGGTGGACGAAGCCCTGCAGGACAGCCTGATTGCCCACACCAAGGCGCTGCTGTCCGGCAGTGAAACGATGGATCAGGCGGTGGAAGGCGTAGTCGGTGATCTATCGCTGCGGTTTGCAGAACAGGGATAAGCCATGAAAAAATCTGCGAGCAATCTCCCCGCCTTGCCGCCCCACAGGCATACATGGCGGCATACCATACCCAGATCCCGCCGCAATTCAGATGGCCCGGCCGCTATTTTGTTCCTGCTGCCCAGCCTTCTGGGAACCGCAGCCTTTATGTTGGTCCCCTTTGCAGAAACGGTCCGCCGCAGCTTTTGCGATGCATTGGGAAAAAGGTTTGTGGGGCTTGCCAATTATCAGTCGGTGCTGGAAAACACAGCCTTTCAACTGGCAGCCCGCAATACGGTACGGTTTCTCTGCACCTGTGTGCCGATCCTCCTGTTGTGCAGCCTTTTTCTGGCCCTGGGCGTGCAGGCGGTGGCCAGGCAACGGAATGGCAGGGATACCCGGCGCGGCAAAGTGTTCCGCACCAGTTTCCTCCTTCCCATGGCGATCCCCGTGGCAAGCATTGTGATTTTGTGGAAGGTATTGTTTGCCAAAAATGGTCTGGTGAATGGGCTGATTTGCTCTTTGGGAGGGCACGCAGTGGATTTTATGGGCACGGAGGCTGCCTTTTGGGTATTGGTGTTCACCTACGTCTGGAAAAATGCCGGTTATGACATGATCCTTTGGCTGGCAGGACTGGACGGGATTTCCGCTGACCTGTATGAAGCTGCTTCCGTGGACGGTGCCAATGCCTGGCAGAAGTTTTTTTACATCACACTGCCCAACTTGCTGCCCACCTTGACTTTGGTAAGTGTGCTGAGTCTGCTCAACAGTTTCAAAGCCTTCCGCGAGGCTTTCCTGGTGGGAGGAAACTACCCCCACGAAAGTATGTATCTGTTGCAGCATCTGTTCAACAACTGGTTTCTGTCCCTGGATCTGCCCCGCCTGACCGCGGCCGCTGTGCTCATGGCGCTGGCCCTTTCCGGCCTGATCCTGGCCTTGCAGCGGATCTGGACCCGGGACAAATAATTCCCTAAAGGAGGATTGGTTATGAAGGAATTTTCTGTTTTTGTGATTACTGCAGCTGCCTGCGTATTCTTTCTGACTGGCTGTGGGGCTGCTTCCGACAGCACCTCTTCTGTGGAGCCGGATGCGCCTCACACAGAGAGCACGGCTCAACCGACGGCCACGCCAATCATCACCCCGGCACCGGATGCGGAATCCTCCGAGGCTGTGGAAAAATCCCTTTTTGACCCTGCGTCGGCAGATTACACCGGGTCTGTGGTGGAGATGACGGATACAGGCTTTACTCTTTCTCCGACTGTTGTCGAGCGCCTGGGTGCGAATGCCAGCGTAGGCGTTATGGCTGAAGCAGGAGCCTCCTCCTCCTGGTTTTCCGTGATGTGTACCGATGATACCCGGTATATTGCCATTTATGCAGACGGAAATGGCAGTTCCAGTCAGGCGGAAGGCTCCGCCGATATGGTGCAGGCTGGTGCCATGGTTTATATCACCGGCAGCAATACGGACAGCGGTTTCACGGCGGATACCGTTGCCATTCTGAACCCGTGAAACCCGCAGTGACCCGTGCGCTGCTCACGGTTTCGCTGGGATGGATGGCCTTGAGCGTTTGGTGGCCGCTGTGGTTTCTCTTCTTTGGGGCGCTGACCCCGGCGGATGAACTGGCGGCAACCATCGGCCCGGCTTTGCACGACGGCGCAGCCCAGGCGGTGCGGTGGCAACTTCTGCCCAGTTGGCCTACCCTGCAGCCCATGGTGGAACTGCTCCTGGATACCCCTGCGTTTTTTGCCATGTTCTGGAACAGCTGCATCCAGGTGTTTCCCCAGCTCCTGGGGCAGCTCCTCTTCTGTGCCCCCGCAGCCTGGGCTCTGTCCCGGTTACGGTTTCGTGGCCGCCGGATTTGCAGGAACCTGTACATGATCCTGATGCTGCTGCCTTTTCAGGTCACGATGGTACCCAACTATCTGGTACTTCATAAGCTGGGGCTGTTGGATACGCACTGGGCGTTGATTCTGCCTGGCTGCTTTTCCGCCTTTACCGTATTCATTATGGCACGGGGATTCGACGCAGTTCCCATGGTTTTGCTGGAGGCTGCGGCTTTGGATGGCGCCGGCCCGTTCCGTACATTCTGGCACGTCGGACTGCCTTTGGGAATGCCGGGCATACTTTCCGCGCTGGTCCTGGCATTTCTGGAAGGTTGGAACGCCATCGAGCAGCCCATGACATTTTTGAAAGATCCGTCCCGATGGCCGCTATCCCTCTATCTGGCCTCTTTCAACGATGCCAACGGTCAGACGTTGGCCACCGCCATGGCAGCCAGCCTGATTATGTTGGCACCTGCTGTACTGATTTTCCGCTTTGGGCAACAATACCTGGAACTGGGAATTCAGGCAAGCGGCTTAAAAGAATAATACAAGGATTGCAAGGACATATTTCCATGAAGTTTCGATTTCCGTTCTATCGTATCCGCACCGCGTTCGCCGCGTGGAAGAACAGCGATCCCAAGCAAGCCGGGCGCCTCGGTACGGTGGTCAGATTCTTTGCCGTTATGCTCATCCTTACGCTTACAGCTCGGGGGATCGCCGGAGCCAGTATGCCCAAAGTGACTTTGGGACAGGCAAGTGCAGGCTCGATCACCCAAAGCAGTACGGCATCAGGGACCATTTCTGTGCAGGGAGGTACACCTCTCACTGTCCCGGAAGGTCTGTTGGTGGCACAGGTAACGGCCACAACAGGGCAGACCCTTTCAAAAGGAGATGCCATTGCCCGCTTTGATGAGGTCTCCCTGGCGCAGGCATTGGCAACCAAACAGGCCCAGGTACAACAGCTGGAGGTCTCCGCCAGGCAACTCTCCGATCCGGAGGAAGCAGATGGTTTTGCGCTCCAGCAAGCCCAACAGCAGCTGGAACGAGCCTATTCCGATGCACAGAAAACATGGCAGGACGGTGAAGATGCGATTGAAAAAGCGCGGCAGCAGCGGGATGCCGCCCAAAATGCCCTGAATGCCCTGCAGAACCAGCCTGTGGCTACTCCCGAAAGTGCAGAGGCAGAGCGGCAGCAGAAAATTGCAGAAGCCAAAGCCGCGCTGGATGCTGCCGAATCGGCCCTTGCCGCGGCACAAAAAAATGCTGAAGACGCCAACGAGGCAGCAACAGACACTGCCCAAAGTTATGAGGATGCCCGCAACAGCGCTGCACATACGTATAGCCAGTCCGCGGAGGACGTTGCCAAGACAAACGAGGCAAATCAGGCACAGGCTACGGTGACGCAAGCACAACTGGATATTGCACGCGCGGAATTATCGGCCCTGCAGTCATTGAAAGCGGCGGATTGTGTTCTTTCCGCTCCTGAAGATGGAACACTTACCCAACTGAATCTTGAGGCAGGGCAAAACAGTACGTCCGTGGCAGGGCTTCTTGCGGATCGGAACGCTGCCAGTGTACTGACCTTTTCTTTGGAACAGGCGTCGGCCCGCCTTGCCACGGTGGGAACACAGATCTCTGTGAAGCAAGGAAGCCAGTCTATGCAGACAACCATTACGGCTTTGTCCGATCCATCGGAAGAGGGAAGTATACAAATTACCGCTATGTTACACTCCGGCGATTGGAAGGCGGGAAGTGCTACGGTGGAAATCAAACTGAATGCAGGACAGTACGAACAATGCCTTCCGGCTACAGCAATTCAAACGGACAGCTCTGGCATGTTTGTCTATTTGGTGGAAGAGCAATCCACTCTGTTGGGTATACAGAATGTACTGATTCGTCTCCCGGTAACGGTTGAGGCGCAAGGCGACGGTATGACAGCGGTTTCTGGAAGCATCAGCGGACAGGTAGTCACCGGTGCGGACAAACCGCTCTCAGAAGGTGCCTGGGTTCGGGTAGAATCATGAAAAAAACGATATTCACGATATTGGGGTGGGCGTTGAGTGCACTTGCAGTGGGTGGACTGTTTACTTTAGCGGCAAATCTTCCCGCAAAGGGATATGAGCTGCGGTTTAAAGAGCCGGTCTCTGTCTTACAAGCTAACTCACTCAGCAAGGCAGCAGAAGATCTCGGCCTCAATCTCGCACTCTGGAAAGAAGAGTCAGAAACGATTACGACGGATTTGGGACGAAGTTCTGTGGCACAACGCATTTCCGTTTGTGGCAGCCCGACCCTCTGCTTCCCGGCGGCCTGTCTGTACGGGAGCGCACCGGGGGCAGGCCAGTGGGATGGATGTGCGGTCAGTGCCGGTCTGGCCGATGCACTTTTTGGAAGTCGTGAAGTGACAGGATTGGAACTGACGGTGAAGGGCGAAAAACGTTGTGTCACCGGTGTGGTGGAAGGAAAAGAATGTTTTCTGATATGCCCGGATGTGACTGCTTCGGATGCTGGATATACAGCCGCCTCCCTGGAAATCGAGAACGGAAACAACCCCCGTGGAACAATACAGAATCTTCTGCAAAGTGCCGGACTTTCGGAAAACGGCACAGAGCTGCTGCCAACTGGCACATTGCGTCAGATTATAAATGCTGTCGCCTGGATACCATTGGGGGTTGCTGCACTGCTATTCCTGCATCAGCTGTGGAGACTGGCCCCTCTTGGAAAAATGGGGCGTCAGGTGGCCGCATTCGCGCTGCTTCTGATGGCAGCACTGGCACTGCCGGATCTCTTGGCCGCTTTGCCTCGCTGGCTGGTTCCCAGCCGATGGTCGGATATGAATTTCTGGATGGACTTGGGCAATCTTGCCAAGCAAAGCCTGATGGCATTTGGATCCTTGACAAATTCGGTTCGGGATCAACTGCTCGGCACCCAAATACTTGCGTTCGGCGGTTACCTGCTGGGGCTGTTGGCAGGGGCGCTGCTGCTGGGACTGAAAAATTGCATTGAAAACCGTTGCCATCATCCATAAAAGGAGAAACTTTGATTCTCCAACAAAGAGAGACATTATAGTTCGCTGCGAATAACCTTTTCGAACTCCTCCCAACTTATCTCTCCCAACCGGTACTTACTCAGCGCCATCTGAGCCTGTTTGCGCCAGGCGTTGTAGTCGTCCCGCATTTTCTGGTTATCTGGGGCTCGGGAGCAGCGCATCTGGTAGCGGTTGCGCATCTTGTTGTAGAGTTCTTTGGCTTTATTGGCCTTCAGCTCCTCGGCATAGGCCAGCTTGGCGGCAATGTCCTTGCAGGTGGCGCCGGTTTCCGGGTCCAGCACCCGCTCGCAATACTTGGCGCGGCTGGAGAAGGGAATAAACAGCCGGTGGCAGCTTTCACAGACAGCAACCGGCAGGTCCTGGGCGCACATCTGAACAAATTCCAAAAAGAGTAACGCGGGCAGCGTATCGCTCGCGTAGAACGTGGCGGCAGAAATGCCGCCTTTTTTGTTGTCTGTTGGACGTTTGTAGCGGGTCTGGATATGGATGTCGTCCTCCAGCTCGTGATATTTCTGGTAGGTCGAATCGCCATTTTCGGCCAGTTCCACCAGCAGCTCCGAAGGGCGCTGGTCATGCTCTGTTCTGGGGCGTCCGTCCTCGTCCACCAGTGTGGCCTCGATCAGCTGGCGCAGATCCGTTTTTCCGTCCACTAACTGTTGCAGCAGCGTCACAAAGGATTCCAATACCGATAACGCTGTCCGGCACAGAGAGGCATCCCCGGTATCTCGCTGGATAAAGACCTTCATCTGGTCGGTGTACTCCGGAAAGTTCCGGCAGAACCCTTCCATGATGTCGCTGGTTATGGCCAACTCGCCAAAGTGGGACATTCTGGTACGCAGTTCATCAAATGTATACGAGCTGTCGTTTTTTCCAGTCTGTATAAATTGCCACAGGCAATGTTGGGTCGCTTTCAGCTCTCGCTCATTTCGACGGAAGTTGGCCAGCGCGTAGCCTTCCACCAAATCAAACAGAGCAGGGGAAACCTGCTGCAGGGCGGCAGCAAAATCATGGTAAAAGGAAGCCACTTGGTAATATACACAAGTGTCAGGGGCTGCCAGGCTCTGCTGCATCGTCTGATCTTCCGGGAATTTTACGCCCCGGAATTTTTCCAACAATGTGCGGCCCTGTTCCAGATAGGGGGCGGCATCCAGATCCAGAACGCCGAATACCAGGGACCCCAGCGGATACGTATGTTGGGGCGTGTCGTAGCCCTGGATATATTCGGTGCGGCCTTCAAAGAAAAGGTACGTCTGGTAGTTCAAAAATCGTCACCATCCTGTGTTGGAGCATAGTGGGCGGAAAACGGCTCTGTGTTTTGGCGTGTTTTAGCCACAGCTTAGAATAGTGTGTGAATCATCCAACATGAAAACAGTCTAACACATCTTGAAACCGGTTGCAAGATGCGGTATGCTGTATGTGTCGGAAGAATCTATGATAAAATAATCAAACATTTTTCAAGGGCGAAAACCAACCGGAAAAGAGGGAGGCCAGAAACCAAAGTCCGTCACCAACCCATGATCCAAGGAGGTGCCATCTGAACCATGAACTCGTTCCCGCAGAGGAAAATCTGAACCGTATCGATGGGTTCCTGATGATCCCGTCCAGCCTTCTTACAGAGCAACCCTACCGGGAACTCCCTGGCGAAAGCAAGCTGCTGTACGGCCATTTGCTGGGATTATTGCGGCTGTCGGCTCAGGATACCACCGGGCACTGGAAGGCCGACGGCAGGCCCTGTGTGAGCCTCTCGCGGGCCAGTGCCGGACGGCTGCTGCACTGCCAGCGGGAGAAAGCCGCCGGATTATTTGCCGCTCTGGAACGCTGCGGTTTGCTGGAGTCGGTGCCAGGGCAGTCAAACGGGAAGGCACGGCGGTATTATCTCAATCTGCCCCGGCCCAAGGAACCCAACGAGCTGTAACCACCCGTCGGAAAATCCGGCCTGACCTGTCGGAAAAAAGGACAGGCAGTTGACGGTTTTCCCAACACTGACCCGCCGGAAAAGCCGACACGATAAAGATAGAATGAACTATCTAACTAAAAGAGAAATAGAGAAAGAATTCCACACCCCGCGTTTTGCAAAGGGTGGACGAAGGCTGCGGTGCCTGACTTCGAGAGGCAACCACAGACACGGTAACCGTTGCGACGGCGGCCCAACCGGGAAGGATGGCACACCGATTTTGGTTGGTAGCCGTATCCCAATCCCTCCCGCCGCAGCGGGCCCACGGGCACTTTGCCGGCAACGCCGGAAAGTGTCATAGTGGGTCAGATGCTTTCCAAAGCATCTGCGTACCCCATCCGCAGCAGAACCGTACCCAAGAAAGGAGCCGCCTATCGGCAAAATTCATCGGACCGTGGTGCGCAATGAGCGCTACCGTAAAAATGCCATCTCGGTGCGGGAACGGCACAACGAACGCAAGAACGAAGTGTACTCCAACCCGGATGTGCTGCTGGAATACAGCCACAACAATGTGACCTTCAAAGCCTGCGAGGCAGCTACTTACGCCCGGCAATTTGACCGGATGGTGGAGGAAGGCGTCGTTTCCACCCGAGGGCTGAAACCGGACGCCTACGTCTTTGACGAGCTGGTGTTTGATGTGAACACCGACTATTTTGAGTCCCACGGTGGCTATGAGTATGCCAAGCAATTCTACGCCGAGGTGTACGAGCTGGCCAAGGAGATCGCGGGCGGGGAACAGTACATCATCTCCGCGGTCATGCACGCCGACGAGCGCAATCGGGAAGCCAGTGACCGGCTGGGAAGGGATGTGTTCCACTATCACCTCCACGTTGTTTACCTGCCGGTGGTGGAAAAGCAGATCCGCTGGTCCAAGCGGTGCAAGGACCCGGCGCTGCGGGGCACTGTGCGGGAAACGATCATGCAGGTGAGTCACAGCAAAAAGTGGCCGATGGTCCCCATGACCGACGAGCAGGGACAGCCTGTGCTAAAAAAGAATGGGAAGCCCCGGTTGGTGAGTTCCTACAGCCTGCTGCAAACGCAATTCTTCGAGCACATGCGGCAGGCGGGCTTCACCGACTTTGAGCGCGGCGTACAGGGCAGCGATGCCGAACACCTGAATGTGCTGGAGTATAAGGTCCAGAAGGACCGTCAGACAGTGGCAGAACTGTCTGACCAGACCAAACAGCTGCAAGGTCAGCAGAAGGAGCTTATCTCCCAGGTGAAGAACATTTCCAGCTCGATCCGCGATGTGGCGGACATTGAGCAGCGGGCCAAAACCAAAGGTGTACTGGAAAAGCGGGTGGAATTACCGGTGCAGGATTTTCAGACGCTATGTGAGATGGCAAAGGCCAGCGGCAAGCTGCAGGCGGAAAACCGCAGTCTGTGGATGCAGCTGCAGCAAAGCACGGTGAGAGGACAGGAACTGCGCCAGCGCCTCCATCGCTGTGAGGAACAGCTGGATGCGGTGCTCACCGAGACCCGTCCCTACCGGGAAGCCATGCGGGTGGCACCGGAGCAGGTGCAGGCGTTTGTGTTGGGCATCTGCCGCCGTCAACAGGAAGAAAAGGGGCTGAACCGTCAGCAGCGCCGCCAGCGGGCCAAGGGTCAGGACCGATGACAGAAACACGCAGTAAGGCAGCAGGGGACAGCCCTGCAGAAAGGAGCCGCTACGGAAGAACGGCAGGAGAAGACAACAGTACAGGCAGCGGTGTCCGCTAAGAACCGGGAGGACGGCGTACCCCAGCAGGAGCTGGAACGTTTCGCCCGGTTCCTGCTGCCCAAAATCCAGGCATTTTACCAGTCGGAAGAGGGACAACGGCTGTTTGAGGAGTGGAAGGAAAAACGCCGGTAAGAGAAATGCCCGACGGCAAAAAAAGCGTTGCTTTATGGCAACGCTTTTGCTTTCGGAAAACAGATGGTGAATGTTGTTTCGTGGTCCGGAAAACTTTGTACCTGAATGGTGCCGCCCATAGCAACGACCAGTTCCTTGGTTATGGAAAGGCCAAGGCCGTTTCCGGGGGCTGTTCGGGAAGGATCGCATTGATATAACCGGTCAAAAACATGAGGAAGATCGTCGGCAGAAATGCCTGTGCCATTGTCGGAGACACGGATCGTTGCCTGTCGGGTGTCAGGGATCAGACGGAAACGAAACTGCGTGCCGTGGCTATGCCGGAGCACATTCTCACAAAGGTTGTTTACAATACGCTTGTAGGCGTTTTTATCCAGATCTGCCAGCCAGGTTTCTTCCGGGATCTCAATCGTATAGGAAAAACCGCTGCTTTCCAGCGGGCCGATCCATTCGGCAACATATTGCCGTGAAATCTCACAGAGATCCAGCGGCTCTATCTGCAGTTTCTGTTCGCCTGCATCCAGTTTGACCCATTCGAAGAGCTTTTCCACAAAGGAACGCAGGGCACCGGCCCGTTCATAGGCGGTCTGCAGATATTCTTCCTTCTCCTGGCCCACCACAAGTCCGTTTTCTACGGCTTCCAAATAGCCTGTCAGGGAGGCAAGTGGTGTCTTGATGTCATGGGAAAGATTGGTGATCAGCTGTTTATAGGCCTGCTCGTGGCGCTTCTGTTGGATAGCGCTCTGCTGGTTTTGCTGTACGATCTTGTTGATGCCGTAGCCAATGGATCGAATCGCTTGAGGACCGCGGGTTACGATCCTGCGGTTCAGGTTTCCGGCTCCGATATCTTCCAGGGCTTTCTGGATTTCCAGAAGCTCCCGGTGCCAGAGAAAAAGCGTTGCAGCAAGCCAAAGGGCCAGCGCCACACACAAAATACAAATCACGGACAGCATAGATATTCTCCCTTATGCCTTTTCATTGAAGCGATAGCCCACGCCATACACCGTCAGTACATAAAAGGGGTGCTCGGGATCAGGCTCAATCTTTTTGCGCAGCTTGCTGATGATCGACATAATATTGCCGTCATCCTGGTAATAAGGCTCTTTCCAGATATTCTGATAGATTTGCTGTTTGGTAAAGATGCGTCCCTTGTGCTGGGCCAGAAAGAGGAGAATGTCAAATTCTCTGGCGGTCAGAGATACCGGCTTTCCTTGTACTTCCACCGAATGAGCTGACGGGTCGATGATCATATCGTGAAAACGAAGGCGCTGATTTTCTTCGTGGTGGGGATTGAACTTCGTATACCGGCGCACCAGAGAGTTCACGCGGGCCGTCAATTCTGCCAGGCCGAAGGGCTTTGTCAGATAGTCATCTGCACCGTTCTGCAGTCCGGCAACCTTATCTTCTTCCTGATCTTTGGCGGTAAGCATCAGGACCGGTACGTTGCTCACAGCCCGAACCTTTTCCAGAACGCTGTATCCATCCATGCCGGGAAGCATGATGTCAAGAATGACCAGAACACAGTCACTCTGATTCTGATAGAAGAAGGAAAGCGCATCCTCCCCACGCAGAAAAGTATATACGGGAACTTGCTCCGTTTCGATACATTTCTTCACCAGTTTGCACAGTGCTTCGTCATCGTCGATCGTCAGAATATATTTCATGGGTCCGTCCTCAGTTTGGAAGTTCGTAAACACAGCCATAGGAGGCTATTGTATATATTGTATCACGTTCCGGGCTTTGAGAAAATTTCGGAATCGGCCTTTTCTCTGTTTTGAGGGAAAAACAAGATTTCGTTAAGATTCTGATAAGGCGAAAGTAAGATTTTGAGCGTATACTGAACACAAGTTCCAAGAATTCTCCCTCACCAGAACAAGGAAAAGAGGTTTACCATGAAAGAATCCTATGCCATTGAAACCCGGCACCTGACCAAAAGATACGGTGAACAGGTCGCTGTCAACGATGTCTGCCTGCACGTTCCCAAAGGCCATATTTATGGCCTGCTGGGACGGAATGGCGCCGGGAAAACCAGCATCATGAAGTTGATTTTACAGCTGATGCCGGCTACCTCCGGCGAAACGCTGCTGTTCGGAGAGCAGGTGAAGCGCAGAGAACGCGGTGTCTTTCAGCGTATTGGTGCCATCATCGAAACACCTGGTTTCTATCCCAATCTGACAGGGACCGAAAATCTGGAAATTTTCGCCAAGCTGCGGGGAACGATCCGCCCTGACGCAGTGGAGCACGCCCTGCAGGTGGTGGGATTGCCCTATAAGGACAAAAAGCTCTTTGGGGAGTATTCGCTGGGCATGAAACAGCGGTTGGGGATTGCCAACGCCATTATGCATGACCCGGAACTGCTGATCCTGGATGAGCCTACCAATGGCCTGGACCCCATCGGGATTGCGGAGGTACGGGCCTTTATCCGCTCCCTCAGCGAAAAAGAGGGAAAGACCATCCTGGTTTCAAGCCATATCCTTTCGGAAATTTCCATGCTGGCCGATGATATCGGCATTCTGGACCATGGTGTTTTGCTGGAAGAGGAAACGATGGAGGAACTGAAAAAGAAAAACCAGAAATATATTCTGCTGCAGGTGTCCGATACAGCGGCAACGGCCCGCATTCTGGAACAGCAGATGGCTCTGCAGGTCGGGGAATACTCCATTCAGGATACAACCAGCGTCAAAATTTTTAAAACCACCATCGACCGGGAGGCACTTGTGCGGGAACTCACGTTGCAGGGCGTGGGGCTTTCGGGACTGGCGGAAAAAGACGATACGCTGGAAGACTATTTCAAGAAAATCACGGGAGGCGAGGGCATTGCTTAATGTGGTGCGCGTCGAGTTTTCCAAACTGCGGCGCTGGAAACTTTTACGGGTCTTGCCGTTGCTCTCTCTGGTGCTGCCGGCGATTACCTTCTCCTACTTTGCCACCCATCCTGATTATCTGACGGATATGGGTTTATACAAGCAGGCGCTGTTTTCCTTTAATATTTTTCTGATTCTGCCTGCCATCCTGGGCGTTTTGGCATCTATGCTGGTATATAATGAGCAGCGCTGTGACGTCTTGAAACAACTGTGGATCATCCCTGTGAGCAAGGGAGGATATCTCTTTGCCAAGTGGGTGGTCGTTCTGACGGTTTCCCTTGCTTTTATGATGCTGGCGGTGGCATTTACCTTTGCATTCGGGCTGGCCTTCGGGTTCCTTTCCTGGAACGGGGAAATGATGGCATTCGTTCTGTATAAGGGAATCGAAGCTGCAGTTCTGGAAGCGGTGGCGGTTATCCCGATTCTGGCGCTGGCGGTATCGCACAAGGGGTACCTACTGCCTTGCTGCGCAGCGATTATCTATGCTTTTCTGGGCTTTATCGTGGCTCAGACGAACCCGTACCTGATTCCCTCTGCTTGTGCCATCCTTTGTATTTCAAGAGATCTGCCCAATATAATAATGCCCTGTGCCTATCAGCCGTTTTTTGCCGTACTCTGTTTTGGAGGATGGGCGGTGGCGTCTGGAATCTACGCCTATCATGGTCTTTCGGAAAAGTGAGGAAAACACAATGCAGGTTATGATTTGGACAGAATTGAAAAAACTTCGCCGTTCCCGTATGCTGCTTGTGGCACTGTTTGGACTCTGCATGGTACTGGTCATTGTGACAGCCCAGGGCTTTTTCGCCGGAGGAAATGAAGCGTATGGCATGGAACCGGAATGGTATCTGACCGGGGTACAGTCCCTGGGAACGATGTATGCGTTGCCGGGCATCATCGCGCTGTTTGGCAGTTATATCATTTGCCGGGAGAGCCAGGAAGATGTGCTGAAGTCACTTTTGCTCATTCCGGTCAATATGGGCAAGATGGTAGTGGCCAAGGTCATGGTGATTCTGGTTTTCAGCGTGGGAACTTATTTTGTGCTGTTTCTGGCGGCCTTTGCCGTGGAGATGGCTTTTCATGCCCAGGTCCTTACGGCAGCGATTTTTTGGCACTATCTCAAAATCTATTTGGTGGATGGAATTTGCGTTTTCTTCGCAGTGTTGCCTATTATCTGCTTCATTACCGAAAAAAAGCTGGATTACTGGCTCAGCCTTCTGGCAGCGGAAGTTTACTCCTTTATCACGATCTTTGTGGGAAACCTGGGAACCATATCCAAACTGTATCCGCTGGTGGCTGCGTTCACGCTTTCCGGGTATTACGAATCCACCCCGGCGGAAATCCTGCTCAGTGTGATTTCGATGGCGTTGTGCGGTACGATATCCGGCATCCTGATTTATCGGCTGAGCAAAAGGGACGCTTTGCAGTAAAGTTGTGGCATCAGGTGCTTTCGGAAGCCTAAGTGGACAATACTTCTTGCAATAAATCCAAAATTCGATTATACTTGAATTAACGAATTTTGCAGGAGGTCTTTCCATGGATGTATCCGTAGGCACCCGTCTGCGCGTGCTGCGCAAGGATGCGGGGCTGACCCAGGCCCAGCTGGCGGCGCTGGCAGGAACCAACCAGGCCGCCATCAACCGATACGAAACTGACCGGGCGGCGGCACCCTACCGCATCCTGGTGTGGTATGCTACCTATTTTAATGTATCGCTGGACTATATCTTCGGCCTGTGTGAAGACCCCCGCGGGCGGTATGTCTGTGTCACGCCGGAGGGGGCGCAGGAGGTAGTACAGCGCAAACCGGATTGGGGCGAGTTCGTGGAAGCCTGCTTCACACCGGGCAGTGAGCTGAACCGCCATCTGAAACAGATGATCCTCAATATGGGAGAAGAAGAAAAGCACAAATAAGGAGGTGCACGCCATGAATGCCGTAATCTATGCCCGTTACAGCAGCGACAACCAGCGGGAGGAATCCATCGAAGGCCAGCTGCGGGAATGCAAGGAGTATGCCGACCAGAACGGCATCACCGTGGTGCGGACCTACATTGACAGGGCACTGTCTGCCAAAACCGACAGCCGCCCGCAGTTCCAGCAGATGATCCACGACAGCGCCACCCATACCTTTGAGGCGGTGCTTGTGTGGAAGCTGGATCGCTTTTCCCGCAACCGGTACGATTCGGCCCATTATAAACGCATCCTCAAAAACAACCGGGTCCATGTGGTGTCGGTGACGGAACCTATCTCCAACACGCCGGAAGGTATCATGCTGGAAAGCCTGCTGGAAGGCATGGCCGAGTACTATTCGGCGGAGCTGGCGGAGAAGGTCAGCCGCGGTCACAAGGAGAACGCCCTAAAGGCCAAGTTCAACGGCGGCCCGGTGCCGCTGGGCTACCGCATTGACAGTGAGCATCGCTACCAGATCGATCCGGCCACCGCGCCGGTGGTGCAGGAAGCGTTCCAGCGGTATGCGGCGGGGGAAAGCATCCGCAGTATCATCGAGTCGCTGAACGCCCGCGGCATCCGCAACAGCCGGGGCAATCCGTTCACCAAGAACAGCTTCCAGACACTGCTCAAAAATCGCCGGTATCTGGGCGAATACCGCTATAAGGATACCGTCATACCGGATGCTATCCCGGCCATCATCGATCCGGATTGCTTCGATGCGGTGCAGCGAAGGTGCGAAATTCACCGTCAGGCACCGGCCCACAACAAGGCGGATGTCCACTATCTGTTGACTACCAAGCTGTTCTGTGGCAAGTGCGGCACCATGATGGCGGGGGAGAGCGGTAGAAGCCATACGGGCACGGTCCACTGTTACTATAAGTGCGGCACCCGAAAACGCAGCGGCAAGGAGGTTTGCAGCCTGAAGCCGGTGCGCAAGGAACCGCTGGAACAGTTTGTGGTGCAGACGGCGCTGGAGAAGGTGCTGAATGACCGGGTCATCGACCTGCTGGCGGACAAGCTGCTGGAATACCAGAGCAAGGAAAACACCCGCCTGCCGGTTTTGCAGGCGGAGCTAAAAGAGGTGAAGCGCCGCATAGACAATCTGGTGGCGGCCATCGAGCAGGGCATCCTGACGCCCGCCACCAAGGCGCGGATGGAGGAGCTGGAACAGCAGCGTGAAGCGCTGGAAACCGGCATCCTGCAGGAGCGGATCGAAAAGCCGCCCATCACCCGGGAACAGATTCTATTCTGGTTCGATCAGTTCCGCCACGGCGACCCGGCGGATATCGCCTTTCAGGAAAAGGTCATCGATTGCTTTGTCAACTCCATCTATCTGTTCGATGACCGTATCGTGGTGAATTTCAACTATCAGGAGAGCGGAAGAAAAGTCTCCCTCGAAGAAGTACTTAGTTCGTTTTTGGATGGGAATGGTGCACCAAAAAGATACCTCGCAAGAAGTTGCGGGGTATTTTTTATTGCTGTTTCCCGGAAAAACAGGGGCTTGGTGCAGCATCAGGGACGAGAACAGTTCGTGCCGGTCGCTTTGCGTCCCGGACGGAAAAATGCGCCTGCGGGCATTTTTAGAGCGCTGGGGTTGCAGGGGAATGTTGATAAAATGGGTTGGAGCAGGTGCGTGAAAGAATACATGAGGCAGGGGCCGGGCGTTCCCGGCCCCTACAGGGCGATGGAAGATTGCATGGGGGATTCAAGGAAAGATGGGCAGGCGGCATGTATGCCGCCCCTACAGAGGAAACGGTAAGGCTGGTGGCAGAGAAAGGTACACAGAAAGGCTCTGCTGATTCTGGTCGCCGAAGTTCCAGAAGAACAACAGGCAAAGTGATATGCGCTCCGATTTGGCGTACTGCGAAAAACAGCGCTGCGGGGTGCATATCACTTTTTCTGTAGAGATCGCCAGAAAAAAGTGCGATTCCGAGTATGCTTTAACTGCCGGGGTGATAAGCCCCTGGCGTATAATCTTTCCAGGTCAAGAATGGTTCGCCCTCCTCAAAGCCGGAATTGTCCAGATGTTCACTAGGCACCGGCTGTCCCCAGCCTGCGGGCTCATACTCAGTTGCGACAGCCCGATAGGTTACGCGGTAGCTTTTGTCACAGTAGTCAAGCTGCAAAATGGTGGCCAACGCAGCATCCCCTTCTTCATAAGGTGATGCAATGTAAATGCGCCATTCGCACTCGTCCTCCGTTATCTCTGCCAGCGCCATAATCTCCTTGGCCATGGCGTGGGCAATGTCCGGCTTGGGAGGCGTATATATCAATCCGTTTGTATCAAGAACCAGCTTACCGTCCGCATAGGCCTCGGTGACGACCGCCTGCGAGGCAACCAGCACGGCGCGGGCCTTGGCAATGACCGCATTCTGCCGCGCCTTGTCTATGTAGCCGGTCAGCGAGGGCACCAGCAGCGCCGCCAGCGTCGCTAAAATTACCAATACAACAATTAGCTCCACCAAAGTAAAACCGGATTCCTTTTTGGTGCTGCGGGCTGATTTCATGGCCGGACCCTCCTGCACAAGACAGTATAATATCGTATAAAAACAGTATAAAATCGCAGGGACGGTCCCGTCAATGCGTAATAACGACAAAAATCGCTGCCGCCCTTTGTTACTTCTGCCCGCAGAGGCAGTTCTTGCGCAGGGGGGCGCGGTATGCTATACTAACAGCAGGAAAAGATATCCGGGCATCACCGCGCACCGCACTGGCACGCGTGTTATGCAGCGATGCCCGGGTGTGATGCCAGCCAAAAGGAGGTGCTGCGGATGACCCGCATTGCGATCGTGGAGGACGAGGCCGCCGTCCGGGAGCAGCTGACAGGCTATGTGCAGCGCTATACACGGCAGTACGGTACACCGTTTGAGGTTTCGGCCTTTGCAAGCGGTGTCGAGATTCTGGAGGAATACCGCCCGGTCTACGACATTATTTTTCTTGATGTTGAGATGCCGCATCTGGACGGCATGGAGACCGCCCGCCGCATCCGCGCGCTGGACAGCGATGTGCTGCTGATTTTTATTACCAACATGGCGCAGTATGCCATCAAGGGGTACGCGGTGGGGGCGCTGGATTATGTGCTGAAGCCCGTGCCGTATTTTGCCTTTTCGCAGCAGTTGCAGAAGGCTGTGAACCAGCTGGCCCGCCGTGTGCGCCACTATCTGGCAGTTCCGGTGGACGGCGGCATGCGCAGGCTGGATGCGGCAGGCATCTACTACATTGAAAGTGAGGGCCACCGCATCCACTTTTACACCGAGGATGGTGATTTCTCGGCCCCCGGTGCGCTCAAGGCGCTGGAGGAAAAGCTGGCTGCGCAGCCCTTTGCCCGCTGCAACAGCGGGTATCTTGTCAATCTGGCACAGGTGTCCGGTGTGCAGCAGAGCGTTGTGCAGGTCGGCCCGTATGAACTGCAGATCAGCCGCCCCAAGAGAAAGAGCTTCCTTGCGGCGCTGGCGGATTTCATCGGGGGTGAGGGGTAATGTCCGTTTTACCGGATGTACCGCGGCTGTACACCGCGCTGGCGGAGATCCTGGCCGCCCTGCTGTATGCGCAGGCACGGCCGTCCCGCACTGCAAAGCCGGTGTACTGGGGCATAACCGCCGTCTGGGCGATTCTGCTGGCAGTGTTTTTGCACCTGACCGGCCATGTGCCGCTTGCGTGGTGGGTGCCCTGCATGGTGACGGCCATCGCGGCGATGTATCTCTACCTCTGGGCCACGCGGGAGATGAACCTGCGGGAGGCCGGCTACAGCTGCGCGCGGGCGTTTGTTCTGGCAGAGCTGGCGGCCAGTCTGGAATGGCAGCTGCACTGCTGGCTCTGGCCGCAGCGCGGGGGCGGCGAGATACCGGCGCTGCTGCTGCTGGCAGCCGTCTACGGCGCACTGTACGGGGGGCTGTACTGGCTGGAACGCCGCTTTGTGATCGCTGCGCGGCTGAATGTTACGGCGGCGGCCACGCTGATGGCGGTTGTTATGGCGCTGACGGTATTTGCTGTGAGCAACCTGAGCTTTATCGCCGCGGCACAGGCGACGATGAGCGTCTACTACATCCGCACGCTGGTGGATTTTGCCGGGGTGCTGATTTTGAGCGTCCAGCATGAGCAGCTGCGGGAAACGGCGCTGCACAGCGAGCTTTCCGCCATGGACGCGGTACTGCACCGCCAATATGAGCAGTACCGCCAGAGCAAGGAGAATATACGCCTGATCAACCGGCGCTACCACGAACTGAAAATGCAGATCGCGGCCATCCGGGCCGAGCGGGATCAGGCCAAGCAGAATGCCGCGCTGGCTGAGATGGAGAGCAACATCCGCCGCTATGAGGCCGAGAACAAGACCGGCAACCCGGTGCTGGACACGCTGCTGACAGCCAAAAGCCTGTACTGCCAGCAGCACGGCATCAACATGACCTGTGTTGCGGACGGCACGCTGCTGAATTTTTTGACAACGGGGGAGATATGCACCATCGTCGGCACGGCGCTGGACAATGCCACCGAGAGTGTGCTGACCGAGCAGGACCCCGAAAAACGGCTGATCCGGGTGGCAATTTACGCGCAGAACGGCTTTGTGATGCTGCGGTTTGAAAACTACTGCACCCAGCCCGTGGAGCTTGGCCCGGACGGTCTGCCCCGGCGCAGCAGCCACGGCGGCTATGACCTGAAAAGTGTCCGCGCTGCCGCTGAGGCCCGCGGCGGCACCCTGACCCTGCACTGGGAAAACGAGTGGTTCACCCTGCGGGTGCTGCTGCCGCAAAAATAATCAGCCGCCATGGCGTTGGCAGGTTGCACAACTGAACAGGTACGAACTTGGGCAAAACGCGCAGAAAATTTCCTGCTCGTTTTGCCTTTTTTGCAAAGTATGCACCGAAACCGGCAGGTTATGCAAAAAGTGCGCCGCGGGGCAGCGATTCTGCTACAATAAAGACAGCACAAAGGCAATTGCCTGTAAATTGCAGAAAGAGGAGAAAGAGGCAAATGACGAAGCAACCTAAGGGTCGCAAGCCGCATCCCGTATTGCACGGGATTGGGCTGGTGCTGTCCGTGATTCTGTTGGTTGCGGTTCTGGTAGGCACCTATTTCCTGTCCACGATGGCAACGATTATTGACAGTTTTATCGGCGCACCCAGCGGTCATTATTCTGACGCGGAAATTGCAGACACCAAAGTAAAGGCCGAGGCACTCGCCGCCGATGTGGAGGCCGAAGGCACGGTTCTGGTACAGAACAACGACAACACCCTGCCACTGGCCGCGGACAATAAAAAGGTCAATGTGTTCGGCTGGGCGTCCACCGCATGGCTGGGCGGCGGCTCCGGCTCCGGCGGTGTAAGCAACGTCAACACCGATCTGCTGGCTGCCCTGACCGCCTACGGCATTGAGTACAACACCGAGCTGACCGATATGTACAAGGACTTCCAGCCCGGGCGTGAATACGCCAGAACGCTGAGCAGCCGTCCCGAGCAGTCCGGCCGCCTGTACGAGCCTGACATCAGCAACACCACCTACTACACCCAGACCCTGCTCGGTAACGCCAAGAGCTTTTCCGATACCGCCGTGGTCGTCATCGGCCGTCTGGCAGGCGAGAGCAACGATGCCACCAAGCAGCAGTACAAGCGCACTGAAAAAGGCGGCGACATTGTGGTGGACGACACCCGCACAATGCTGGAGCTGACCACCGAGGAAGAAGCCCTGCTGACCTATGTCGGCGCCAACTACAAGAATGTGGTCGTGCTTGTCAACTCCACCAATGTGATGGAGCTGGGCCAGCTGGAGACCATCCCCGGCGTGGACGCCTGCCTGATTGCCGGGCTGTCCGGCTCGGAGGCTGCCTCGGTCATTCCCGCCGTTTTGTGGGGTGAGAAAGAGCCGAGCGGCCGCACCGCCGACACTTGGGCGTATGATCTGACCACTGCCGCCAGCTACGCGAACGCCGGTATGGAGGGCGTGGGCGCTTACGCCGATGCCGAGGGGCTGTACCCGGCGGACGGCACCACCTGCGGCAACCTCGATGCCCCCTATGCCTATGAGCAGGTTTCCTATGTGGATTACGCCGAGGGGATTTACATCGGCTACAAATGGTACGAGACCGCTGACGCCGAGGGCTACTGGAGCGATGTTTCCAACGAGCACGGCACCGGCTATGACGGCGTTGTGCAGTACCCCTTCGGCTATGGTCTTTCCTACACCAGCTTTGATTGGGCTGTGACCGATGCCGCCGCCGATGGCAGCACCCTGACCAAGGACGGCGATGTGACGGTCAAGGTCACCGTCACCAACACCGGCGACCGCGCGGGCAAGGATGTTGTCCAGCTGTACTATACCGCCCCCTACATTGCCGGCGAGATCGAGAAATCCAGCGTGGAGCTGGCCGCCTTTGCCAAGACCAAGGAGTTGCAGCCCGGCGAGAGCGAGGAGGTTACCCTGACCGTTCCCGTCTCCGATATGGCCAGCTATGACGCCTATGACGCCAACCACAACGGTTTTACCGGCTATGAGCTGGACGCAGGCGATTACATCTTTACCGTGCGCCACGATGCCCACGATGTGGACGATGACGCCGCCGCAACCATTACCTGCAACCTGCCTGCCAACGTCCAGTATGCCGAGGACACCGTCACCGGCAACCCGGTTTCCAACAAGTTCACCGGCAGCGATGCCATTGACGGCGTCAGCTTGGACGGCAGCGACTCCAACCAGAACATCACCTACATGACCCGCGCTGACTTTGCGGGCACCTTCCCCAAGACCAACACCCCCAGCCGCGCTATGACCGACAACGTCAAGGCACTGAACCTTTACACCGCCGATATGGCGAACGGCTACATCAATGAGGCCGACGAGGCCATCACCACCGGCGCAAAGAACGGTCTGAAGATTGAGGACAACGGCAAGACCACCGACCTCGGCTTCCAGCTGGGCGCTGACTTCAATGACCCGCAGTGGGATGCGCTGCTCGATGAGCTGACCGTGAATGAGATGGAAAATATGTACATCAACGCCTACGGCGGTCTGGCCGAGCTCAAGAGCGTCGGCAAGACCAAGAGCAAGGACGCTGACGGCCCCTCCCAGATTGGCGGCTTCACCGGTATGGGCGCTGGCACCGGCTTCCCCAGCTCCAGCACGCTGGCCCAGACATGGAACGCTGAGCTGGCGCAGGAGGAGGGCCGCACCATCGGCACGCAGGCTTTGCAGAACGGCTATACCGGCTGGTATGCGCCTGCCACCAATATGCACCGCAGCCCCTTCAACGGCCGTAACTACGAGTATTATTCCGAGGACAGCCTGCTGTCCGGCGTCATCTGCGGCAACACCGTGCAGGGCGCCAATGACGCTGGTGTCTACACCTACGTCAAGCACTTTATCTGCAATGACGGTGAAAGCGGCATCTACCGTGATTCTGTCTACACGTGGATGACTGAGCAGGCTCTGCGTGAGATCTATCTGCGTCCCTTCCAGATGCTGGTCGAGGACTATGACGCTGTCGGCCTGATGAGCAGCTACAACCGCATCGGTGCAGTCTGGGCAGGCGGCAGCGAGGCGCTGCTGACCGGCATCCTGCGTGACGAGTGGGGCTTTGACGGCGCTGTGATTACCGACTACTGCGACCATCACAGCTATATGAACGGCGACCAAGCCCTGCGCGCAGGCGGCAGCCTGTGGATGGCTGGCTTCATCGGCGGCAAGATGGCCTTTGAGACCGGCTCCAACAGCTATCTACAGGCCCTGCGCCGCGCTGCAAAGCAGACACTGTATATGTATCTGCATGTCCGTGTGACCAACCGTGACTATGCCGAGAGTATCGGCGATACCGCCGCGCTGCGCCACGACTTTAAGCCCGCTGTGCTCGGCTGGCGTCACCTTGTTGCGCTGATCGACCTTGTTGCCGTGGCACTGTTTGCACTGGCGATCCGCGGCATTGTGCGCGATGTCAAGCTGTACAAGACCGCCAGAGCCGAAAACAAGAACGCATAAAAATAACCCCCGCAATACCGCACAATGCAAGCGCATGACCGTAAGTTGAAATTGCGCGGTATTGCCTTATAAAAAAGGAGTGCATCCCCCTTGAAAAACGCTGAAATCATCGCAAAACTGAATCTGGAACAAAAATGCGCGCTGCTTTCGGGCGCGGGCACCTTCACCACGCGCGGCTGCCCCAAGGCGGGCGTGCCGTCCATCACCCTGTCGGACGGGCCGAACGGCGTGCGCAAGCAGGCCGGGGCGGCGGACCATCTGGGCCTGAACCCCAGCGTGCCGGCAACCTGCTTCCCGACTGCGGCCACCGTGGCCTGCAGCTGGGACCCCGCACTGGGCGAGGAGATCGGCCGCGCCATGGGCGAGGAGGCCGCTGCGCAGGAGGTTGCCGTGCTGCTCGGCCCCGGGCTTAACACCAAGCGCAGCCCCCTGTGCGGACGCAACTTTGAGTATTTTTCCGAGGACCCGTATCTTTCGGGCAAGATGGCCGCCGCCTATGTGCGGGGTATCCAAAGCGAGGGCATTGCAGCCTGCCCCAAGCATTTTGCCGTCAACAGTCAGGAACTGCGGCGCATGGCGTCCGACTCCGTTCTGGACGAGCGCACGCTGCGCGAGCTGTACCTGACCGGCTTTGAAATCGTGGTCAAGGAGGCTGCGCCCAAGACCATCATGTCGAGCTACAACCTCGTCAATGGCACCTATGCCAACGAGAACGCCCATCTTCTGCAGGATATTCTGCGCAGGGACTGGGGCTTTTCCGGTGCCGTTGTGACCGACTGGGGCGGCTCCAACGACCATGCGCTCGGCGTAAAGAACGGCTCCACGCTGGAAATGCCCGCCCCCGGCGGTGACGCCGTGCGGGAACTGCTGGCTGCCGTACAAAGCGGTAAGATCACCGAGGCGGATGTGGATGCCCGGCTGGATGAGCTGCTGACGCTGGTGCTGGATACAAGCGCTGCCGTGCAAAAGCACAGCCGCAGCTTTGACGCCGATGCACACCATACGCTGGCCCGCCGCGCCGCCGCCGAGAGCGCCGTGCTGCTGAAAAATGACGGCGGCATCCTGCCGCTGGCCGCCGGTGCAAGGGTTGCCGTTATCGGTGACTTTGCCGAAACACCGCGCTATCAGGGGGCTGGTTCGAGCGCCGTAAACTCTATCAAGGTCGATACGCTGCTTGATTGTCTTGCGCAGAGCGGGCTGCAGTGCGCGGGCTTCGCCGCAGGCTTTGACCGTCAGGGCCGCCCCGATGCCGCCAAAAAGGCACAGGCCGTGGCACTGGCCCAAAAGGCCGACACGGTGCTGCTCTGTCTGGGTCTGGATGAGATCAAGGAGAGCGAGGGCCTTGACCGCGTGGACATGCAGCTTGCCGATAACCAGATCGAGCTTTTGCAGGCGGTCGAGCAGGCTAACCCCAACACGGTGGTGATTCTGAACGCCGGTGCATCGCTGGAAACGCCGTGGCTGGCCCACTGCAGGGCGCTCATCTATGGGGCGCTGGGTGGGCAGGCCGGTGCCGGTGCCATGGTGGATGTGCTGACCGGCAAGGTCAACCCCGGCGGCAAGCTGGCCGAGACATGGGCCAATGCCTATGCGGAGACCCCCGCCAAGGATAACTTTGCCGGGGCGGGCCGCACCGTGCAGTACCGCGAGGGGCTGTATGTCGGCTACCGCTATTACCAGACCGCCGGGGTGCCGGTGGCGTTCCCGTTCGGCTACGGCCTGAGCTACACAAGCTTTGCCTATTCTGACCTGAAGGTCACTGCCGACAGTGTGACCCTGACCGTGACCAACACCGGTGCGCGTGACGGCGCGGAGATCGTGCAGGTCTATATCGCAAAGCCCGGTGCGGAGATCTTCCGCCCTGTGCAGGAGCTAAAGGCCTTTGCAAGGGTGCCGCTGGCGGCAGGGGAGAGCCGCACGGTCACGCTCCCGCTCGATGACAAGGCGTTCCGCTACTGGAACACCAGAACCGATGGCTGGGAGATTGAGGGCGGCCGGTATGAGGTCCGTGTCGGTGCCTCCAGTGCGGACATCCGCCTGACGGCCGATGTTGACATCCGCGGCACCAATGCCACTGATCCCTATGCCGGTAAGGCACTGCCGCACTACAAGAGCGGCAGTGTGCAGAATGTGCCCGATGCCGAGTGGGAGGCCCTGCTCGGACATCCTATCCCGCAGGATAAGGTCAAAATCGACCGCAACATGACGCTGGGCGAGCTGAACCACAGCCGCAGCCCGCTGGGCTGGCTAATCTGGGCCGTTCTGACAGCACTGCTGAACGCCAGCTTCAAAAAAGGAAAGCCCGATCTGAATGTGCTGTTCCAGTACAACATGCCGCTGCGCGCGCTGGCCAAAATGACAAGCGGCGCCATCAGCATGGGCATGGTGGACGGCCTTGTCATGGAGCTGCAGGGCTTCTGGATCATCGGCCTTGTACGGGTCATCTATGAAGCTGTTAAAAATCAAATTCTGAACGCGCAGATGGAACGCCGCCTGCGCAACGACTGAAGGGAGACTATATGAAAACGTGGAATACCTTTGCAGCCAAGCACCCTGCCGCCGCCCAATGGGTGCGCGAGGGCGGGCTGTTCGTCATCGTATCAAACCTTATCACGGTGTTCAAATACCTGCTGCTGCAGTTTCTGCCTGCGGCGTTTGCCGGGCTGCCGGTCGTGGACTTCGGCTGGCCGGGCATCCCGGTCACACTCTTCGGAGAGACCTTCCGCTGGAATATTCTGGGCTATGACGCTGCCCACGGCGGCCTGCCGTACTTTTGCGCCTATATGGTGGCAATGGTGGTGGGGGAGTGCATCAACTTTCCGATCCAGCGCAGCTTTGTGTTCCGCAGCAAGGGCAATTTAGGCAAGCAGATCGCGTGGTATGTCCTTGCGTTCTGTGCCATTACCTGCATTGTCAACTCCATCAACTGTGTATGGGTCGCAGTGGCGGGACTTCTGGTGCCGGACTTCATCTACAACATCGGTACGACCGTCCTCAACGGCGGTATCTCGATGGTCATCTTCTTCTTCGTCAACAAGATCATCTTCCCGGAAGGGGAGGCTAAGAAGGCATAAGGATAGCCCCCGGACAGCTTTGCACTGTCCGGGGGCTGTTTGTTTGCACACTGAAAGGTGCTCTGCGGGTGCGATGCAGGCATCAACCCCCGCATCGCTGCATAGAACGCGGTATTGCCTTACAAATAATTCACTGCCAGAATCGCCGCCCCCAGCACGACCAGCACAACACCGGTGGCGCGGTTCAGAGTGGCGGGCGCGGCCTTGTTGGCAAACTTGGCGGCGATACGCGCCCAAAGCAGGGTGCTGACGACACAGCAGATAAGGCAGAATACATCCGGCATACCGCCGATGGCGAAATGGCTGGCCGAGCCGGTGAACGCCGTAAAAGCCATGATAAAGACGCTGGTGCCCACGGCGGTTTTCAGCTCATACCCCAGCACCGAGGTCAGGAGCAGCAGCATCATCATGCCGCCGCCTGCGCCGATAAACCCGCAGATGAACCCGACACCCGCACCGCAGAGCAGGGACTGCACAAACCGCTTGTCTGCGCTCACGGCGTTCATTGAACTTTTGGTGGTCATGACCGGCCGCACAATGAATTTGACGCCCAGCAGAAGGGTCATAAAGGTGGAAAAGCCGCCCATCGTGCGGCCGGGCACAAGGCTGGCCACATAGCTGCCCACCAGCGTGAAGCAAAGCACCGAGGCCATCATGACAGCGCCGTTTTTGATGTCCAGATTCCCGCTTTTGCCGTAGGTATAGGCAGAGACGGCGCTGGCCAGCACATCGCTGGCCAATGCAATGCCAACGGCCATATAGGGGTCCATCCCCAGAAAGGTGATGAGCATGGGGCTGATGACCGCCGCCGCGCTCATACCGGCAAAGCCGGTGCCCAACCCGGCGCCGATGCCTGCGATAAAGCAGACGAGGAATGCGATAAGATACGTCATAGTGTTACTCCTTTTTCAGCTGACGCCGGATGTTTGCGTCCATGCGGGACAGATATTCCTGCAGCCTCTGCTGCTCCTCTGCGGTAAAGCCCTCAAACAGCGGCTCGACCGTTCGGTGCTGTATCTCTGCCAGTGCGGCGGCGATACACTGACCGTCCGCAGTAAAGGCCAGCAGCCGCTGGCGGCGGTTGGTCGGGGCGGTGCAGACCGACAGCACGCCGCGGCTGCGCAGCCGCTCTACCGCTGCCGATACATTGGATTTCGCCAGCCCGCGGTAGCGGCAGATGTCCCCGGCGGTGTGACATTCGGGGTTGTTGTGCAGAAACAGCAGGATGTCAATCTCCAGCTGGTTAAGCCCGTATGCCGCAGAGGCGGCCTCGAACTGCGCGGCATAGTATTTTTTGTAGTGCTGTATATAGGATAATACAGGCAGCACAGGAAGCTCTCCTTTACAAGTAATAAAAAGAACGGTTCTAATTATAACTATCTGGACGGCTGATGTCAATACAAAGCGCCGTATAAACAAAAAAATCCCGCCGGAATACGGCGGGATTTCTGGTGGAGCATTGTCAGCAGCAGTCGAACCTTTAAGCAGGCATATCGTTGCTGCGGTCAGAGCGCTTCAAACCGAGAAACGGCGGCACTTCGGAACGCTTCAGCCCTTGTTCGTGTGCTTTTTTCAGTTGGTATTCGTGCAGGGCAATGCTGTCCAGCAGATCACGCTGATTTTGGGAGGCTGCATAGTAATCGACGCCGAACCGTTTGCAGACTGCACTGAGTTGGTCAATCATTTCAACAGCAGTAGGGGACATTCGTTTGACTTCGATATCCATAAAAACTCCTTTTCCTAAAGGCGTGAGGGCAAGAACCGTCCCGTGGCCACAAATCTTCAATTTTTGAAAACTTTCTGCCCCTTGGGATAGCTTTCTTGTTGGGGCGTGCGGTGCCCCAAACCCTGCTTCATAATATCGATCATGACCGATCAACGACTGATTTATAGTAATTGCCAAAGTCTGCAAGTGCATTGACGATCGGTAGCATTTCCATTCCGAGATCGGTCAACCCATATTCTACTTTGGGAGGATTCTCGTGGTAATCACGGCGGTAGGCAAGCCCATCATCAATCATCTGTCTTAAGCTCTCGGTCAAAACTTTCTGCGAGATCCCGTCGATGCTTCTTTGCAGCTCATTGAATCTCCATGGACGCTCCTTCAGATTGCGCAGAAGCAAGAGTTTCCATTTTCCGCCAATCAGGGATACTGCTGTTGCAACCGGACATTCCGGTAGCTCTTCTTTTGTACGCATATCAGTCACCTCTGTATATAGTATATCACATTCATTTTTGAATGTACAGTTACAAAAAGGTGCGTACTTGTTTTTGAATGTGCAAGCTTCTATACTTGACTCAGGCAATGAAAGATTGCGAATCAAAATGGAGGTGCTTACAATGGCAAGCTACACAAAAATGACAGTTGGAAAAGAAAATCGGACGGAGCTTCATGAAAAGCTCGGCCTGACCGGTGCGGAGATCAGCCTGAATACGCTTCCTGCGGGAGCAAATGTTCCGTTTGTTCACTCCCACAAGGCAAATGAGGAAATCTACGGTGTTCTTTCCGGCAAAGGTAAGGCTGTTATCGATGGCGAAGAGATCAGCCTTGCAGTAGGCGACTGGCTGAAGATCTCTCCCGTGGCAAAGCGTCAGTTCTTTGCTGCAAGCAATTCTGAGATCACTTATATTTGTATTCAGGTCAAGGAAAATTCTCTCGAAGGCTATACTGCAACGGATGCTGTGATTTACTGATAAAACATAGCAAAGCAAAAGGCAGGATACCACCGTCATGGTGATACCCTGCCTTTGCTCGTTTACCGCTCTGCGTACTCTCGCCGCAGAACCTCCCGTAAACAAAAAACGTACCCGAACCCTTTCTCATAGAGAATCGGGTTCGAGTACGAACTGAATGGTGGACCTGGAGGGATTCGAACCCTTGACCTCTCGGATGCGAACGGAACGCTCTCACAACTGAGCTACA
>ENA-UEQN01000599-UEQN01000599.1-human-gut-metagenome-genome-assembly--contig:-NODE-599-length-32552-cov-9.878584_pt1 | contig 32552 bp, 21 predicted proteins | sample MGYA00242940_ERZ507944 | MGnify/ENA primary metagenome ERZ507944 (study PRJEB26167, sample SAMN06115449) | human gut metagenome | host: Homo sapiens | place: China:Fujian | collected 2015-08-20... | reverse complement strand
GCCTTTAGCTCAGTTGGTTAGAGCAGACGGCTCATAACCGTCCGGTCCCGGGTTCGAGTCCCCGAAGGCCCACCACACAGGGGTATAGCTCAGTTGGTAGAGCAGCGGTCTCCAAAACCGCGTGTCGAGAGTTCGAGCCTTTCTGCCCCTGCCAAAAGAAGCCATGACGTTGTCATGGCTTCTTTTTTTTCGCCGGTGGCTCCGCTTTTGCGGCAGATGCCCGCGCAGCCGGCCACAGGCGGCGGGAAAATGCCGGAATTGTGCGGAGAGACGGCCTTTGACACACGATGCTCCGGGTTTTGTCGATATTAAATAGAAAAAATCGGGAAATTTTGTGCGGAAATAAAGTTGATTGTTTGTCGAAATGGTGCTATGCTATCCCGTGTATATCCAGAAAAGGGAAATCACCCCGCAATGGGACGATTTTCCAGCCCGCGCAGGTGCAAGGGGCGCCTGCATTGGAGGGGGATTCCGGCAGAAAAGGGTACCCTTTTCTCGTTTCAACCCAGTTGAAACGATGGCTTTTCCGCATGGGACGGCGTTCCGCGCGGCGGAGCCTGCCACTGATCCGCAGGGGGTGCGGACCCGTCGGTGCAGTGCCGCGGGCACGGTGCGGACGGCGCACAGCATGATTCCGGAGACAGACCAAAAAATCACATGAAAGGATGGGGGAACATGAACAAAACAAGAATGGGCAAAAGAGCGGCGTCATTACTGCTTTCGCTGGTAATGATGCTGTCTCTGCTGCCGACGGCGGCGTACGCTGCGATGGGGAACGCCGACGAAACCCAGGGCGCGATCGTCTCCGAAAACGGAACGGGCGTGTCCGACGACAGCAACAGCAGCGGTAACACCGATGACTTGCAGGTCGGAGACAGCAAGGACAGCGGTAACACCGGCGACCAGCAGGTCGGAGGCAGCAGCGGCAGCGGCACGGCAGATGATCCCGCCGATGCTGAGGGCGGCGCTGATCCTACCGATTCTGTGAACGGAAACGATTCCGCAGACCCGCAGGATGATGGGGATGCGGTGCTGCCCACTGCCACCACCGTGGTCAGCACCAGCGAGGAACTGGTGGCGGCTATCGCTGCGGCCAGCGATGGTGACACCATCACGCTGGGCGAGGGCGAGTTTACCACTTACGGCAACACCTCTCCCAAGAAGTCTCTGACCTTCGAGGGCGTGGGCACGAATACCGTGTGGACCATCGGCGACCTGAACCAGGACGCCAAAGGTGAGGGAAATGGCGATTGCAGCTTTGACGGCTGTGACACCATCACCTTCAAAAACATGACCCTCAAGGTCGACAACAAGAACTATCGCGGCTTCATCCGGATCAACCACACCGTGGTGGAGAACTGCACTCTTGAGGGCAGGACTGCATACTGGGGCTATGAGACCGCGAAGTTTGTGAACGCTACCTTCAATGCACCGGAGGGCGACTATGCTCTGTGGGATTATTCCACCAAGGCCATGACCTTTGAAGGCTGCACGTTCAACATCTCCGGTAAGGGCGTCAATGTCTACGTGGAGGCTGGTAATGCCGGCGAGGCTACGCGCACTGTCGAAGTGAACAACTGCACAGTCGAATCCACCAAGGAGAGCAAGGCATTCCTGAACATCAAGAACAGCACGCAGTCTTATGATGTGACGCTGAGCGGCACGAACACGGTGAACGGCCTTACGGCCAATGGCACCACCGGCTCCGCGCTGTATCAGGTGGAAACTACTGAGGTCACTGAGACCACCGGCAATCCGGTCACGGTGAAGCAGGAGAACACGGCTGGCGAGTTTGAGACCATTTACGAGGTCAAGAAAACGGAGAAAGCCTACGTGGCAGAGGTCGGGAGCAACAAGTACGAGACCCTGCAGGCGGCTATCGATGCGGCCGCTCAGAATGCGACCGTGACCCTGCTGGCGGACACCCGCGAGAATGTCACCATAGAAACATATGGGCTGACCCTCGACCTGAGCGGTCACACCCTCAACGGCGGCACCGTGGCGGGCAAGCCCGCGCTGACCGTTAAGAACCGCGTCACCGTCAAGGACAGCAGCGCGGCGCAGACCGGTACCATCATGCGTGAGGATACCGCGGAGAACTCCGGCGACGGCTCCCACTATGTCATCGACATTCAGGGCCAAAACACTTTCCTGAAGTTTGAAGGCGGCACCGTCAAGAACAACAGCGGCAACAAGAAGGGGAATGGCGCGTCCCTGGTGCGCGTGGGCGATGACAGCGTCAAGGCATGGCCTCAGCTGACCATCACCGGCGGCACGTTTACCCAGGATAACTTCATCGTGATCAAGGTCGATCGCGGTACATTCTACCTGACCGGCGGTACGCTGAATTCCCAAAACGACTACGCGGTGGAGAACTGGAAGTCCGCTACCATCAAGGGCGGCACGGTCAACGGCGCTGTGGCGGCCTGGACGTACAGCGGCGGCGCTAACAGCGATCTGACGATCAGCGGCGGCACCGTCAACGGTGACGTGCTCTCTGTGAACTACGGCAGCGCCGAGGGCAAGGTGGCCAAGGTCAGCATCACCGGCGGCACTGTCAACGGTGCGCTGGATACCCGCAGCTACGATCCCAGCACCAATGAGCTGACCAGCATCGACGACGCCACTAAGGCGACTATCAAGGTCACCGGCGGTACGTTTAAGGAGGACCCCAGCAAGTACGTGGTGGAGAATTCCGGCGTTACTCCAAATGGCGACGGCACTTTCGGCGTGGCGAAAGCCTATCTGGCCACGGTCGGCGACACCTCCTACTACACCATGGACGAGGCGTTCAAGGCGCAGACGGCCAGCGGCGAGCCTATCGTCTTGCTGCGCGATTATACCACCGGTTCAGCATTCAGCTCCGGCAGCATTGACCGCACGGTGGATCTGGCTGGCCATACCTGGACCTGCACCGGCACAGATGCAAACAGCGCGGCTTTCGAGATCAACTACTCCGATGCGTCGCTGACCGTGAAGAACGGCAAGGTGGTCAGCAGCCAGCTGGTGGGTCTGATCCCCTCCGCCATGGGCGGCACCATCAAGTATGACAATTCCAGTCTGGTGTTCGATGGCGTCGTGATGACGACCACCGCCCGCAGCGGCATCGAGACCAACGGCAACAACACCAACGATACCGTGACGCTGAGGAACAGCACGCTGAACGTGCCCAACGGCTTCGGCATCTACTTCCCCAGCTCCGGCACGCTGACCATCGACAACAGCGTCATCAACGCCAAGACCATGGGCGTGCAGGTCTGCTCCGGCAGCCTGAACATCAGCGGCGCTGGCACGGCCATCACCGTCTCCGGTGACGGCATCGACAAGACCATTAACGACGGCGCCATCGAGGACGGCGCGGCCATCTCCATCGTGAACCGCATCGGCTACAAGGGCCTGTCCAATATCGAGGTCAAGGGTGGCACGTTCACGGCCAAGGACGGCAACGCCGCGGTCAAGGCCTACAACTGGAAGGACCTGACCCCGAGCGATTTCACGCAGAACGACAAGGTTTCCGTCTCCGGCGGTACGTTCTCCAGCGCGGTGGACGAGTCCCTGTGCGCTGACGGCTACATCCCCACCAAGAACACGGACGGCACCTTCGGCGTCAAGGTAGGCAAGTATGTTGCCGAGATCGGCAGCCAGGGCTACGAGTCCCTGACCGAGGCCGTTGCGGCGGCTGAGGACGGCCAGACCGTGACCCTGCTGGCGGATGCCGCTGAGGACGTGGTCATCAGCAAGAGCATCACCCTTGATCTGGGCGGCAAGACCCTGACCAACACCAACGCCGGCAAGGCTACGATCTCCGTGACCGGCGGCACCGTCACCGTGAAGAACGGTAATGTTATGGGCGGCACCGGCTACTACAACATCGAGGTCACGAAGGAGGGCAGCAATGCCAACCTGACGCTGACGGATGTCACCGCCACGGCGGGCAACACCGGCTCCTCCATGATCGACAACTACGGCACCCTGACCATCACCAGCGGTACCTACACCGGCGGTCTGGATACCGTCAAGAATGAGCCGAGTGCGAAGCTGAACATCACCGGCGGTACGTTCACGCTGACAAAGGGCAATTCTGATGGCTTCACCGGCGTTGTGTTCAACTACGGCGAGCTGACCATCAGCGGCGGCGAGTTCGTTCAGAGCGACAAGAATGCCCCCTATGGACAGGCGCAGGTCATCCACACCGATAAGAGTGGCAGCGCAGCACCGTCCACGGTCATCACCGGCGGTACGTTCAAGAACCTGTGCACCAGGAGCCCAGCTTGGACGGTTCGTGAAATGAACGCGGCGGCTGGCGCCACGAAGGTCTCCGGCGGTACGTTTAACAAGAATATTCTCGAGGCCTATTGCGCTGCGGGCTTCATCCCCACCAAGAACGCGGACGGCACCTACGGCGTCAAGGAAGGCCACTATGTCGCCGCGGTCGGCAGCAAGAAGTACGAGACGCTGGCCGACGCGATCCGTCTGGCTACAAAGGGCAAGACCATCACCCTGCTGGCAGACGTCGAGCAGAACACCCAGCTGGCCATCAACAAGAGCATCACGCTGGACCTGAACGGCAAGACCATCCGTAACACGGTGGACATCTGGGGCGATAAGGCCAACGCTATCCTGTCCATCACAAATGGCGCCAAGGTGACCATCACCGGCAACGGCACCATAGATGCCAAGGAGAACGACTGCTACACCATCAACGTGGTGAAGGGCGACCTGACCATCGAAAACGGCACCTTCTACGGCAACGTCAGCGTGGTTCAGGTGGAGGAGGGTACCCTGTCCGTCAAGGGCGGCACCTTCGACCTGCACCAGAAGTGGGAAGGCAGCAGCAAGTATCTGTTCAACTGCATCGACAGCGAGTTCACCTCTGGTAATGCGAAGGTCGCCATCAGCGGCGGTACGTTCGTCGGCTTCGACCCCAACGTCTCCCCCGAGCAGAAGGTGGACGGCAAGACTCCCAGCTTCGCGGCTCCCGGCGTTGGTATCACCAAGAACGAGAACGGCTCCTTCACGGCGGCTGCCGGTATGACCGCCCAGATTCTGGACAAGGACGGCAATTCCGTCAAGGCGTACAACACGCTGGCCGACGCCGTTGCGGCGGCTCAGGACGGCCAGACCGTGAGACTGCTGGCGGATGTCGCCGAGAGCAGCATCGAGGTCAACGCGAATATCACCATCGACCTGAACAAGATGACCGTGACCGGTAGCTTTGTCACCTACGGCGAAGTGACCATCCAGAACGGTACCATTGATGTTCCCGACGGCAAGACGAACTATGCCTACGGCAAGTTGACACTGGCGGATGTGGACATCACCGGCAAGGCGGCCAGCAGTTCTCTGCTGAGTGTGAACTACAACGGCAGCGTGACTATCGACAAGGATTCCACCATCGTTGCGGACAGCGAACAGGGTCATTCTCCTGCGGTGTTCATCAAGGGTCAGGATGACAGCGGCAAGACCTATGCTCCCGAACTGAATATTTACGGCACGGTGCAGAGCGCCAAGACACCCGCCATCCAGGGCAACGGCACTGACAGAGGCGTGTCCCACGTCAACGTGTTTGAGGGTGCAGTTGTCAAGTCCGAGACGCTTGCTATCTACCTGCCCCAGCCCTGCGAGGTCAACATCACCGGCGGCCTGGTGGAGGGCTACTGCGGTATCGGCATCAAGTCCGGTACGCTGAACATCTCCGGCGGTACGGTCCGCGGCGTTGCCAAAGACAATGTCATCGGCGATAAGTATTCCCAGACCAACGGTATCAGCTATGACGGCTCTGCCATCATGATCGACTCCTACATCGGCTACGCCGGTCAGGTTCAGATCAACATTTCCGGCAACGCTGTGGTGGAGAGTAAGTATTCCACCGCTATCCGTGAGATCGGTAACGACAAGAGCCAGACCAACCTGGTGGGCCTGGACATTACCGGCGGCACGGTGCTGGGCGCCAAGGATACGGACGCTGTTCTGGTCCGCGACGTGACCGCCAAGGATGTCAACATCTCCGGCGGCGAGTTCAGCAGCATCGTCAAGAAGGAGTATTGCGCTCCTGGCTTCACGCCTGTGACGACTGCCAACAGTGAGGGTCGCTACGGCGTGGAGATCGGCAAGTTCACCGTCATGGTGACGTCCCGCACCACCGGCAGCAACAGCCCCGTGGCCAATGTGACCGGCGGCGGCAGCGACATCACCTACGCGCAGGGCACCACGGTCACGGCGTCCGCCATCAGCGGCTACAAGTTCGTGGGCTGGTTCGTCAACGAGTACACCGGCACGCCGTACAGCACTGACCTGACCTGCGAGGTCAAGCCCACCGATGACTGCACCATGATCGCGGTCTATGAGCCCATCAGCGGTGGCGTGTTCGCACTGGAGGTCTCCGCCTCCAAATTCACGGTCAACGGCGGCGCGACGCAGCGCTCTTACCTGCTGGAGAAGATGCCCGTTGGCACGCAGGTCACCGTTGTGTTCAAGGGCAGCGAGAACTTCCTGTACTGGGTCAATGAGTCCGGCAAGGTGGTCTCCACCTCGAAGACTTACACCTTCTCCATGGGCAGCGCCACGACCCTGAAGGCCGTGTATGCCGAGAAGGAAGAGAACCAGGCCATGGTGGTCTTCATCTCCCACACGCAGCAGGTCATCAGTTCCAAGGGCTACACGGACACGCAGGAGATCCAGTTCCCCGAGCCCCCCATCAAGATGGGCGCGACCTTCGTGCGCTGGTCCATGACGGAAGCTGAGATTCGCGCGGCCATGGCCACTACCACGACGGGTATCATCGTTGTGGAGCCGGTGTACGAATTCAGCGCGGGCTCTTACACGGTAACCGTCAATTACCCGAATGACGAGACGGCAACTTACACGGCTACAGTCGGCAAGATCACTACGGTAACAGCGAAGAGCATTGACGGAAAGGTCTTCAAGTGCTGGAAGAACGGCGACACCGTGCTTGGCTACACGGAGACCCTGAAGATCGCGCCTCGCGGCGATCTGACCCTGACGGCTGAATATGTTGATGCCGGCACCACAGTGGATCGTCTGCCCGTGATCGCACTGACGGAGATCAGCGCCAGCCAGCAGGGCGCGAAGTACGCAGTCTCCTTCACGGCAACGCGCTCCGTGCCCGATGGCTACACGGTCACTGAGCAGGGCATTCTGGTGAGCACCAACAGCCGGTACGGCCAGTCGGATGCGCTGGACGCCATGAAGCTGGATGCCAATGGCGCCAAGCCCGATGATACGTTTATCCTGAAGGCAACCAACACTGACGCGACGGGCGTAACAGTCCTGAATGGTACCGTGTCGGCTGCGGATCGTACGGTGTATGGCCGCGCTTACATGATCCTGCGCGACAGCAGCGGCGCCATGGTGTACGTGTACAGCGATACGATCCTGTCCGGCAGCTACAACAGTCTGACTACTAATGGAGGTAACTGAAAATGGACAAGAAGCAGTATGAAGCTCCGGAGATGCAGGTCATTCTGACCACCGGTGAGGACATCATCACGACGTCCATTCCGGACGGCGGCGACATCGATCTTGGCTGATCCGCCATCTCCGACCCTAACCCAAAACAGGGGCATAGTCCGCGCGGACTATGCCCCTGTGCGCAAAGCAAAGGAGCGACTTATGAAAAAACTCATCCCCGTGCTGCTGTCGCTGCTCATGGCGCTGGCCATGACGGCCACGGCGCTGGCTGCCACCGTCTACACCGAGGGTGCGCTGCACTACACCATCGCGGACGAGTCCATCACCATCACCGGCTATTTCGGTAAGGACGCCGCAGTCACCGTACCGGCCAGCATCGCCGGTATCCCTGTGAACACCATCGCCAAGGGCGCGTTCACGGACAATGACAACGTGAAAACGGTGGACCTGCCGGACACCATCACTGCCGTGGAGGAGGGGGCCTTCGCCTCCGGCATCACGGTGAACTACAACAGCAACGTCAACGGCGGCAACACGCCGGGCGACAGCAAGCCCGATGACAGCAAGCCCGATGACAATAAGCCCGCCGACAACAAACCCAACAACGGCGGCTCCGGCACCACCACCGGCGCCGACACGGGCACCGTGGACGTGGACAACTCCGGCACTGCCGGGGGTACCAACGGTACCACGGGAGGCACCGGCGGCGCAGAGGACACCGGCATCGACGAGGGCACCGTCTCCGTGGACGACCTGCCGGACTCTGCCGACAGCCAGACCGGCACACAGGACAGCGCCGCCGTTCCTCAGCAGAGCGCGGGGCTCACATGGCTGTGGGTGCTGCTGGGCGTCATCGCCGTGGCGGCGATCATCGGCATCGTCGTGATGCGGAAAAAAAAGCACTGAGACACGAAACCGCAGGAGGGTAAGCCCTCCTGCGGTTTTTTGCGCAAAAAAAGGAAGCGGACGGGTCACGTCCGCTCCAAGTGAGGAGAAAAATGATGGAAAACTAATTTCAAACGGGCGCTGCCCGCTGAAACCATGGGAAGATCAGAACAGGGTACACAGCAGCCACGTCAGTCCGATGGCCGCCGCGCCGATGGCGGCCCACAGCCAACCGGGGACGCGGACGCGCCGGCGCGGCAGACCCTGACAGCGGGCATAGTTCTTGGCGATGCGGACGGCCTGATCCACCAGCTGCTGTGAGCTGACGCCGCCGCCATCGGTGCGCAGAATGAAAATGGCCTGTTCGAAGATCTGGGGGTCTGGAGAATCCACCACGATGACGCGGCGGGAAATACCTTTAACCAAGCATATGCCCTCCTTGCTGTCCGTTTACTGCGCCGCCCTATCGCATCGGGCGACGGTAGTAGTATGGACGGCGCGGCGGCAGATTATACCTGCGCGGGGCCATTTTCTTCGCCCCGCAGCCGGTGCAGCACCAGCACGGCGCAGTCGTCGGACCGCCCGCCGTGATCGGCGGACACGGTGAGGATGCGGCGGGCCAGGGCGTCGGGAGTGCCGCCGCCCCAACCGGCCAGCAGGTCCTGCAGCCACTCGTCCCCGTCGCCGCCGACCACGCCGTCGGAGACCATCACCAGCCAGCCGTCCGGCGGCAGAACGAAGCGGATGACATCGGGCTGGCGGTCTACACCCTCCAGTCCCGCAGGAAGCGCCGCACCGCCGTACCGCGTGACGCGGCCCAGCTTTTTCAGATACGACGGCGCAGCACCGTATTTATAGAGCGCGGCCTCACCGGTGCTGCGGTCCAACCGCAGCAGGTCGATGGTGGTGAAGCCCGCGCCCTCACGGCAGCGCAGCAGCATCGCCGTGTTCAGTGTTTTCAGGGCCGGCAGCGGCTCCACGCCCGCCTGTAAAAACTGCTTCAGTAACCGCACGGTCATGGCGGCCTCGCGGTGGGCAGCCTCGCCGCTGCCCATGCCGTCGGACAGCAGCAGGCACGCCGCGCCGCCCGCCTCGAAGGACGCCGCCTGATCGCCGCACAGTGTCTCGCCTTCCTTGGGCCGCAGGGCGATGGCGGTGCGGCAGGTAAAGCGGGGCGGCGCCGACACCGGCACGCCGGAGGACAGCACCTCCGACATCTGGGCGTACTGCTGCCGCGCCATCTGATACGCCTCCTCCAGCTGGAGCCGGTGAGCGCGGCGCAGCAGGAACTGGTGCAGTTGGTCGTTCAGCGCCTCCAGCAGCTGGGGGAAGTGCAGGCAGCGGCTGGCAAAATGCAGGGGGAAGTCCTCTGCGCAGGCGCTGCCGCGGCGCAGCAGGCGGGGACAGGCGTCGTTGAAGGCATTGTAGGTGTCGTTGTAGTGTGCCTGCCAGCAATCCCGCTGCAATAGACACCCTGCGCAGATCTGCTCCGCCGCGCGGTCGAACAGCACGGCGGGGTTCTCCGGCCGCGGCGGCGTCACCTCGGTGAAAAAGCTGTCGTACACGGCACGGAACGCGGCGGCGGGGGTGGCCGCCTGCTGGGACGGCGGCACAGGCGCCTGCTGGGCGAGGCGCAGCGGCAGGCGCTGCGGCAGCAGGAGATAGAGCCCCGCGCCCGCCACGCTCTGAAACAGCAGAGGCAGCGGGTCCGGCCCGTCCAGCAGCGTATATCCGGCCATGGCTGCGGCAGTATACACCAGCGGCACGGCCAACCGGCCCCGCTCCCTGACAGCGGAGGCGGCTCCCATCCCGCCGCAGCACACTGCGGTCAGCAGCACCGCATCGCCGGTGAACAGATCCATGGTCAGACCGGCCACAGCTCCCGCCGCCGCGGCGGAGGCGGGGGACAGGCACTTCGCCGCGGCCATCAGCAGCGCCGCCGCCAGCATACCGCCCACGCGGAAGCCGGAGAACGACCAGCCGTAGGCGGTGAGGGACAGACCCAGACCCAGCAGGAACAGCGCCTGCCCGCGGCTCGCCGCCGGGGCATTGGCGTCCGACAGCGACGGCAGCAGCGCCGCCGCAGCGTACAGCACGGTACAGGCAGCGGCGCACAGCGCCCACTGCCGCGGCTGCCGCTGGATGAGATAGGCCGACTGCACCAGCAGCGTCATCAACACGGCAGCCACAGGCCGGAATACCGGACGGCGGTACAGGCGGGTGGTGCAGAACGCCGTGTTGGCACAGAAGATGAGGATGGCGGCGGCGGTGTGGCGCAGCCCCGCCTGAAAATCCAGAAAAAGGAAAGCGCCCAGTCCCGCGCCCAGCAGGGCGCTGAGCCCGGGCCAGCTGACGCCTGCGGCGGAGACAGCCGCCAGCGCCCATGGGCTGTACAGGCCGTCCAGCGCCGCACCGGACAGCAGAAACGCGGCGGCCGCCGGTAAAAACCCCGTCAGCAGGGAGCGGAGCGGGACGGACCGGACGGCCTCGGTGACAGTTTTCAAGGCTTGTCCCTCCTTTCACGCCTATTGTAACCGGAACGGCGGACGCATCCTGTCGGGAAATGGCGGCGCATCCCAAAGCCGCCGGCCGCCGCGGCGGAAAATTTTGCTGTTGTATTTCCCACGCCGATTTGGTACAATGCCGTTGACAGAAACTGACACACTTCGTACAGGAGGAGACCCATGAAAAAGCTGTTTGCCATGCTGATGGCACTGACGATATTGATGACTATGGCCGCCTGCGGACAGCAGACGACGGACGAGGCCGGCGGCACCGTGGACCCCGGCGCCGTGGAGGATCAGGGTACCTCGGGTCAGGTGGACATGCCCGCCGATGACGCCGGTACGCCGGAGCTGGGCAGCGTCAACGGCGGCACCTACACCAACGAGTTCGCCGGCATCGGCTGCACGCTGGACGAGACCTGGACGTTCTACACCGAGGCGCAGATCGCGGAGATCAACGGCTTCCTGACGGAGGGCACCAGCGACGAGGAGATGCGCCAGCTGATGGAGGAGAACCAGAGCGTGTACGATATGTACGCCTCCTCCACCGATGGACTGATGACCATGAACGTGGTGTTCCAGAACATGGGACTGCTGTTTGGCACCACCATGAGCGCTCAGGACTACGTGGAGCTGTCCGCAGAGCAGCTGCCCGACGCCATGGGCACCTACGGCTTTGAGGACGTGACAGCGTCCGTGACCACGGCGGAGTTCGCCGGTGCGGAGTGTCCCGCGATCGCCATCACCGCCACGGTACAGGATACCCCCATGTATGAGCTGCTGGTGTGCATGAAGGAGGGCAACTACATCTACTGCGTGACGCTGTGCAGCTACACGGAGGATGTGACGGCCCAGATGGCAGCGCTGTTCTACACGCTGTAAGCAGCAAACCCGTGAGCCGCGGCAGACGCCGCGGCTCGCTTTTTCGGAAAGGAGCGGAGACCATGGCAAAATATGTGCTGATACCGGATTCCTTCAAAGGAACGCTGTCCTCGGAGGACATCTGCCGCATCGCGTCGGAGGAGATATTGCGGCTGGAGCCGGAGGCGGAGATCTGCGCCATTCCGGTGGCGGACGGCGGCGAGGGCACGGTGGACGCCTTTCTGGCCGCCGTGGGCGGCACGCGGGCGGAGGTGCCCTGCACAGGGCCCTGTGGCCAGGAGGTCATGGGTTTTTACGGCCTGCTGCCGGACGGTACGGCGGTGGTGGAAATGGCCGCAGCGGCGGGTCTGCCGCTGGCGGGCGCGTGCCGCGATCCGGAAAAGACCACTACCTACGGCGTGGGCCAGCTGATGGCCCACGCGCTGTCCCGCGGAGCAAAGCGGCTGGTGCTGGGGCTGGGCGGCAGCGCCACCAACGACGGCGGCTGCGGCGCGGCCGCCGCGCTGGGCGCGGAGTTTCTGGATGAGGAGGGACGGGCGTTCGTGCCTACCGGCGGGACGCTGACCCAAATCGCCCATATCCGCATGGAGGGGCTGCGGGAGACGCTGGCGGGCGCGGAGGTCACGGTGATGTGCGACATCGACAACCCCCTGTGCGGTCCCGCTGGTGCGGCGGCGGTGTTCGGACCCCAGAAGGGGGCGGACGCGGCCATGGTGGCCCGCATGGATGCGGGCCTGCGCCATCTGGCGGAGACGCTGGAAAAAGACGTGGGCATGGCGGTGCTGGCGCTGGCGGGCGGTGGTTCAGCCGGCGGCTTCGGGGCCGGTGCGGCGGCATTTTTCGGCGGACAGCTGCGCATGGGCATTGATGTGGTGCTGGATCTCACGGACTTTGACCGGAAATGCCGCGGCGCATCGCTGGTCATCACCGGCGAGGGTCATCTGGACAGCCAGAGCCTGCGGGGGAAGACGGTGGTGGGCGTGGCCCGCCGCGCCCGGGCGCTGGGTGTACCGGCGGCGGCGCTGGTGGGCGGCTGCGAGACGGCGCTGGACGCGGTGTACGCGGAGGGCGTGTCCGGAGTATTCCCCATTCATCCGGCGCTGTGTACCTGGCCCCAAGCCGCCGCGCGAACCGAGGAGGATCTGCGCTTCACCATGGGCAATCTGCTGCGCTTTATGGCCGCCCTGCGGCGATAATAAAAAGGCACCCTCACGGGTGCCTTTCTTTTTGGAGCAGGGTACGGGAGTCGAACCCGCCTTAACGGCTTGGGAAGCCGCTGTAATACCGATATACCAACCCTGCGAACGGTGCTATTATAGCAGGTCGGCGGGGGTTTTGCAACCGAAAATTCTGTCGAGAGCATGATTTCTCCCGCAGCGGCATAGAGATGGAAAAAACGCGGGGGAGGAACTGCATGATGAAGAAGCAGGAAATGGTGGATGCGGAGAAGCGCGTAATGCCTGTCGTACCAAGGGCAGCGCGGCATCGGACAGGACACGGACGAGCGTGTTCCCGTTCGGAAAGATGCCATATAGACGACAAACAGAAGAAGCGGCGGGAGGCGCTGCGGAGGTGGAGGCGGCAGATGACGGGACTGGCGGCGGGCGTGACGGCGCTGATGTGCCTGCTGACCCTGTGGCCGGTGCAGGCGCAGGCGGCGGAGCTGCCTATCCAGAGCCGCGCGGCGCTGCTGATGGAAAAAACCACGGGGCAGGTGCTGTATGCCCGGAACGAGCACGAGCAGCTGGAGCCCGCCAGCGTCACCAAGATCATGACGCTGCTGCTGACCATGGAGGCCATCGACAGCGGGACTATCGGCTACGACGACGTGGTGACGGTCAGCGCCTATGCCGCAGGGATGGGAGGCAGCCAGGTCTATCTGGCGGAGGGAGAGCAGATCACGGTGGAGGAGCTGCTGAAGGCGGTGTGCGTGGCCTCCGGCAACGACGCAGCTGCGGCACTGGCGGAAAAGGTGGCGGGGGTCAGCGACCGGTTCGTGGAAAAAATGAACCAGCGGGCGGCGGAGCTTGGCATGAACGATACCCACTTCGCCAACTGCACCGGCCTGACGGCGGAGGGCCACGTCACCAGCGCCCACGACATCGCCGTCATGAGCCGCGAGCTGATCTTAAAGCATCCGGACATCCGGCGGTTCACCACCATCTGGATGGACACCATCCGCGGCGGGGCATTCCAACTGGCCAACACCAACAAGCTCATCCGCTTCTATGACGGGGCCACGGGACTCAAGACCGGCTACACCGCATCGGCGGGGTACTGCATCAGCGCCACGGCGGAGCGGGACGGCATGGAGCTCATCGCCGTGGTGATGAAGGGGCCGGACCGCGACACCCGCAACAACGACGCCAAGGCCCTGCTGAACTACGGGTTTTCCTCCTATGCGCTGGTGACGGCGGCGCCGGAGCAGCCGCTGATGCCGGTGCCGGTGGACATGGGCACGGCGGATACGGTGCAGCCGGTGCTGGCATCGGAGGGGAGCACGGTGCTGGTGGAGAAGGAGAAGGCGGGCATGCTGGAGCGAAAAGTGACGCTGGAGCCGCGGGTCACCGCGCCGGTGGCGGCGGGTCAGCCGCTGGGAGAGTTGACGGTGCTGGACGGGGACACGGTGCTTCTGACGGTGCCCATCACGGCGGGGGAGGACGTGATGCGGCGCAGCTGGGGCCAGGTGTTCACCCAGCTGCTGCGGCTGGCGGTTTTTGCAGGGTGAGCGCCCTTTTTCCCTTGTAATTTGGACGCAATCGTTGTAAGATACGAGTACGAAAATGATCGGACTTTACCAAGGAGGAATGACATATGATCCGAGTGGACCTGAACAGCTGCAAGAGCTTTATCCCGCTGCCCTATGAGACGGCGCTGGCGCCCCGTCTGCGCATCGCTCATGACCATTTGCAGAAGGGGGACGGCGCAGGCGGCGAATTCACCGGCTGGGTACACCTGCCGCAGGACTACGATAAGGAGGAGTTCGCCCGCATCCAGGCCGCGGCCAAGCGCATTCAGGCGGACTCCCAGGCGCTGGTGGTCATCGGCATCGGCGGCTCCTATCTGGGGGCGCGGGGCGTCATCGAGTGCCTGCGGTCGCCCAACTACAACCTAAAAAAGAAGGGGACACCCAACATTTACTTCGTGGGCAACGGGCTTTCCTCCGACTATATGAGCGAGATCGTGGAGCTGCTGGACGGCGTGGACTTCTCCGTCAATGTCATCTCCAAGTCCGGCACCACCACGGAGCCGGCGGTGGCTTTCCGTTTCTTCCGCGAGATGCTGGAGAAGAAGTACGGCGCAGACGGTGCGGCCAAGCGCATCTACGCCACCACCGACCGCCACAGAGGCGCACTGAAGGCGCTGGCGGATGCCAAGGGCTATGAGACCTTTGTGGTGCCCGACGAGGTGGGCGGCCGGTACAGCGTGCTGACGGCCGTGGGCCTGCTGCCCATCGCCGTGGCGGGCATCGACATCGAGGCGCTGATGGCCGGTGCGCGGGAGATGATGGACAGCTGCACCGCGGCGGAGATGGACGCCAATCCTGCGTGGCAGTATGCCGGTGCGCGGTACGAGATGTACCGCACCGGCAAGAAGATCGAGATCCTGGCGGCGTATGAGCCCTGCTTCCGGTTCATGGCCGAGTGGTGGAAGCAGCTGTACGGCGAGTCCGAGGGCAAGGAGGGCAAGGGCCTGTTCCCCGCCAGCGTGGAGTTCACCGCCGACCTGCACTCCATGGGCCAGTATATCCAGCAGGGCGAGCGGCACCTCTTTGAGACGGTGGTGCGCTTTGGCGCTTCCCGGCACGAGAATCCCGTGCCCTACGACGAGACGGACGGCGACGGCCTGAACTTCCTGGCGGGAAAGAGCATGGACTTCATCCGCGAGCAGGCCATGGACGGCACCCTGCTGGCCCATGTGGAGGGCGGCGTGCCCAACATCACATTGTACACCGACGGGCTGGACGAAAAGGCGATGGGCCAGCTTATCTACTTCTTCGAGTATGCCTGCGGTCTCAGCGGCTATCTGCTGGATGTGAATCCCTTCGACCAGCCGGGTGTGGAGGCCTATAAGAAGAACATGTTTGCCCTGCTGGGCAAGCCGGGGTACGAGGAGATGCGGGCCGCACTGCTGGCCAAGCTGGGCCGCTAAGGCGTTTTGACCAAAAAAGGGGCCGGTTTTTTTCCGTTGCTATTTTCCCGTTGGTATGATATGCTACAAGCAGGAGTAAAGCCAGCTCCACTATGACAAAGGAGTGATTTCTTATGGTTAGACTGATCATGGGCGCGAACGGTGCAGGTAAGACGAAGCAGCTCATCGAGCTGATCCATGCCAGCGTGGACTCTGAAAGCGGCAGCGTTGTTTGCATCGAGCCCAGCCGCGACATGACCTACGACATCAGCTATAACGTCCGTCTGGTCAACGCCAGCGACTACAATGTGGATTCTTTTGACTGCCTGCGGGGCTTCCTGTGCGGTATGTACGCGGGCAATTTTGATATTTCCCATGTGTTCGTGGATAACCTGTGCAAGATCGCCGGCAGCAGCGACTGGCAGGCCGTGGAGAAGTTCCTGCACTGGCTGGACCGCTTCAGCGAGGAGAACGAGGTGAAGTTCACCGTCACCGTCAGCGCCGATGAGGACGTGGCCACCGAGGGCATGCGCCAGTACATCTGAGCCGGCTGAAAACGATAAAAAAAGAACCGCCCGCGGGCGGTTCTTTTTTGCGCTTTTTGGGGGACGCAGGGGAGGCTTCTGCGCGTTGAGCGGGTGTGCGCGGCTCAATAGAGGTAATTGCGGCTTTCCTGCCGGAACTCCGCCACACGCTTTTCGTAGCTGGCCATGGCGGCCTCCTCAAAGGCCAGGGCATCGGAGGGGGCGTTCATCCGGCGCAGCAGCCACTTGCACAGCGGCGGATTCAGAATCAGAAGCGGACCAATGAGGTATGTGGCCATCAGGCCGCCGCGGCGGTAGCCCTCCAGCGGCGTGTCAGGGTTCCGGCCTACGCCGCGGGTGACGCGGAACCAGCCGTCCCGCTCCGGCGCATCGTAGCTGTGGCCGAACAGGCTTTTGAAGCCCACCACGTCCATGTCCTCGAAAGAGCCCAGGAAGAAGCTGTTGTGGCGCTTCATCATCTGGTAACGGGCGCGGCAGGGCAGGAGGCCCAGGCCCTCAATGGTGTCGGCGCTGTCGCTTTCGATGGCCTGACCGAACACGTCCAGGGCGTTGCCGGTGAGAAGCAGCAGCTGGCCCGCGTCCACGCGGGCAGCGATGTCCGCAGCGTAGGGCCGCAGGGCATCGGCAGCCAGGCGCAGGCCCTGCTCGGTGGTGCTGCCCATGAACACCAGCGTTACCTCTCCGTCCAGAAAGCGGGGACGGCTGCGGAGGTCCGTTTCCACGATCTCCAGCGAGGGGCAGCAGCGCCGGAGGTAGTACACGTTTTGCAGGTCGCCGTAGAGGTTGCAGACCTCCGGAAACAGAATTTCAGCTCTCATTGTCCATCCTCCTTTGCCAGCAGCATCTCCTTCAGCTTCGCCTTTACGCGGAACGCCAGCGGCATGCCGTCCACGCCGTAGAGGATATACACGTCGTCGCCGGAGCGCAGGGGAAGCAGCTTCAGCGCCGCGAACTCGTCCTCCTCCAGCCGTATCTTTTCATCGGGGATACCGGCCAGAAGCAGCCGCAGCCGGTAGTCGTAGGCACGGGGACCGGCGCAGACCAGGCAGGTCACATCGTCGCTGTTCAGGAACTCGAAGTCCGTGTCGTACATCCAACTGGGGTTTTCCGACCAGCTCTTCGCCACGCCCATGCAGTTCATCATCACCAGCAGCTCTTTCTTCCCGGGCTTGGAGCGGATGTAGTCAAAGTTGCGGGAGCAGGCCAGGGCGTTTTTGTCCTTGGACATCTGCATGATCACATTGACGCCGCCGATCTTCTCCTCCGACAGGCGGGAGGCCAGCACCTTTACCCGGGACAGGCGCTGCTCGATGTCGGCGTGGGACCAGCCCAGCTGGCGCAGGACGGCGATGACCGTCACCATGTTGTAGATGTTGTGGATGCTGTCGGCGATCAGGGTGTAGGGGTAGTCCTGCCCGCCCTCGCGGAGGGTCATGGTGCGGCCCGCCACGTCCACGCAGGTGGCCAGATAGTCGCAGTCCGGGGAGTGGAAGCCGCAGTTTTCGCAGACGGCGCGGCCGATGTGGTGGTAGCGGCGGTACTCATAGCGCAGCGGACCGGCGCAGCGAGGACAGATGCGCATGTCGTTCAGCAGGTTCTCGCACGCCGTCACATCGGTGGGCAGGCGGTCGATGCCGAAGTAGACCCGGGGGTTCTCCGGCGCCACGGAGCAGGAGATCAGATCGTCGGCATTCAAAATCAGCTTGGACGATTTGGGGAAGGAGCGGGTCAGGATGTCCGCGATGTAGCCGGGGTGGGCGTTGCGCATGATGGAGTCGCGGAACAGATTGGTGACCACGATGTAGTCCGGCTTCACATAGGGGTAAATTCTGGGGGCGGAGCGCTCGTCTACCTCCAGCACCGCCATGTCGCACTTTTTCACGCGGCCCAGCAGGTCGCAGTTCCGGATGAAGGCGGTGGACACGCCGGAGACGATGTTGCTGCCGGCGCGGTTGTTCAGCACGCGGCGGCCGCCGGCCTCCAGAATGTCGTTGAGCATGTTGGACACCGTGGTCTTGCCGTTGGTGCCGGTGACGGCCACGATGGTTTTGGGCTTGCCCACGTAGCGCAGAAAGTCGGGGCACAGTCTGACGGCAAGGCTGCCGGGGAAGTCCGTGCCGTTGTGGTGAGTGATCTTCAGCGCGGGGATGGACAGCTTGGCCATCCACAGCGCAAAGAGAAATCGCAGTTTACCCATGGTCATTCCTCCTTATCTCGATGGGTCTGGAGCCAGATCATCAGCGCGCCCACGTCCGCCGGTGAGACGCCGGAGATGCGGCTGGCCTGCCCCAGATTCAGGGGACGCACCGCGTCCAGCTTCTCCCGCGCCTCCAGACGCAGGCCCTGTATGGCACTGTAATCCATGCGGTCGGGGAGGGCGTGCTTTTCCAGCTGCTCGAAGTCCTCCACCTGCCGCTGCTGGCGGCGGATATAGCCCTCGTATTTGACGGATATTTCCACCTGCTCCCGCACCGCCCCGGGAAGCTCCGGCGCGGCAGGGTCGAAGGGGCGCAGGTCGTCGTAGGACACCTGCGGACGGCGCAGCAGGTCGATGAGCCGCGCACCGTCGGCCACCGGTGCGGTGCCGCGGGCTGTCAGCAGGGTGTTGAGGGCGTCGCTGCCGGCCACGCCGGTGTGGGTCAGGCGCCTGATCTCCCGCTCTACGGCGGCGTACTTCTCCTCCACGGCCTGAAGCCGCGCATCGGACACCAGGCCGATGCGATGGCCAATGGGGCACAGACGCTGGTCGGCGTTGTCCTGCCGCAGCACCAGCCGGTACTCGGAGCGGGAGGTCATCATGCGGTACGGCTCCTGAGTGCCCTTGGTCACCAGATCGTCGATAAGAGTGCCGATGTAGCTCTCGCTGCGCTTGAGAAGCATGGGGGGCTGGCCCTTCAGGGCCAGGGCCGCGTTGACGCCGGCCACGAAGCCCTGAGCCGCCGCCTCCTCATAGCCGGAGGAGCCGTTGAACTGTCCCGCGCCGTACAGGCCGGAGACGGTCTTGACCTCCAGCGTGGGCCGCAGGGCCAGTGGATCGATGCAATCGTACTCGATGGCGTAGGCGGGGCGCATCATCTCCGCGTGCTCCAGTCCGGCCACGCTGTGGAGCATCTGAAGCTGCACCTCCTCCGGCATGGAGGAGGAGAATCCCTGAATGTACATCTCCTCGGTGTCCAGCCCCATGGGCTCGATGAACAGCTGGTGGCGGGGCTTGTCCGCAAAGCGGACGATCTTCGTCTCGATGGACGGGCAGTAGCGGGGGCCGATGCCCTCGATGACGCCGGAGTAGATGGGGCTGCGGCCCAGATTCTCACGGATGATGCGGTGCGTCTCGGCGTTGGTGTACGTCAGGTAGCACACGGCGCGGTTCTCCGGCGGCTGGGCCGTGGTGAAGCTGAAGGGCAGGGGGGCGGGGTCGCCCTCCTGTATCTCCATTTTGGAAAAGTCGATGCTGCGGCGGTTCACCCGCGGCGGCGTGCCGGTCTTGAACCGGCGCAGGGGCAGGCCCAGTGCCAGCAGGCTGGCCGTCAGGGCGTTGGCGGCATGCATGCCGTCGGGGCCGGAGGACTCGATGCACTCGCCCACGATGGTGCGGCCCGTCAGGTATGTGCCGGTGCAGAGGATGGCGGCGCGGACGGTGAATACCGCGCCGGTGCGCAGCACCACGGCGGCCACGCGGCCATCCTCGCAGCGGATCTCCGTCACCTCCGCCTGACGCAGGGTCAGGTTCTCCTGCCGTTCCAGCGTGTGCTTCATCACCTGCTGATATTTCCGGCGGTCCGCCTGAGCCCGCAGGGACCAGACTGCGGGGCCTTTGGCACGGTTGAGCATGCGGTACTGGATGCAGGCGCGGTCCGCCGCACGGGCCATCTCACCGCCCAGAGCGTCCAGCTCCCGCACCAGATGACCCTTGCCGGTACCGCCGATGGCGGGGTTGCAGGGCATGTTGCCTACCGCGTCCAGATCGATGGTGAAGCAGACGGTGCGCATGCCCAGACGCGCCGCCGCCAGCGCCGCCTCGATGCCGGCATGTCCGGCGCCGATGACGGCGATGTCAAATGTTCCGGCGTGAAACTCTCTCATAGTATATCCCCAATACGTTCGTACCTTATCAACCGATGGTATGCAGTCATTATATATGGTATGGACGGCAAGTGCCATTGTGCAAACTATCAAAAAATAGCAAATACAAATTGTGAGATATGTATAAAATTGGGGTTGCAAAGGGGATGAAAACGGCATATACTATCTGTGTAATCAAATGAAGAAAGGAGCGTGATAGTGTTATGATGAACAACTGGATCATGGGCGATCTGGACGATATGATCTTCGGCGACTGCCGGCAGCAGGTCAGCGAGCGGTAAACGTCCCACCCACAAAGGATGACCACCACGCCATGTGCGTGGCGTTTTGCTTTTTATGGGCGTTTTTTCGCCCTGTTCATACAAGATCCGCAAGCGAAAAAGAGACGCAGGCTTTCAGCCTGCGTCTCTTTTTTTGCGCTCATACGGCGAGGGTCAGGTTCGCGCCATGTTCTTGGCGGCCACCACGTCCACGCCGGTGCCGCAGACGTTTTGCAGTACCACGTCGCCGATGGCGATGGGGGCCTGGACCTTGACGGTGCGGAGGGCGCGGGCCACGTCAAAGACCTGCGTCTTGGGGACCTCGCCGTTGGTGCGGACCGGCAGCACCGGCAGGGCCGCGCCCTCGATGGCCACGGTACCGGTGACGGTGCGCACCGGCGCAACGCACTCCCTGCGGGCGTAGGCGTCGCCGCGGGGACAGGTGTTGCCGGTGACGGAGGTCACCGCGCCGTTTTCTACTTCGGCGGTGAGCTGGCAGCCCATGGGGCAGCCGATGCAGATCAATTCACGTTTCATTGTGCCTGCGCCTCCTCTACTACGAAAGTCACCGTGTCCGCATCGGCGGGGATGGCGGCGGGGTCAATGGGAAAGCTCTCCATTTCGCCGGGGGTCAGGATGCGCTTGGGGATGCGTTTGAGCAGCGTGTCCCCCGCATAGGCGCACAGCGCCGCGCTGCGGTAGGGCTGTCCCACGCGGAAGCGCACCGTCACCGGCCCGCCGCCCCGATGCAGGGATTGGGGCACGGTGTAGCGCACGCCGTTTTTGCCCTCCAGCCGGATGCTGCCGCCGCTCTCTGCGCCCTCCAGCACGAAGCGGGCGGCGCTGCGGCCTGCGGCGGCCGCCTCCTGAGATACGAAGTCCACCAGATCGTGGACATGCAGCACGTTGCCGCAGGCGAACACGCCGGGCAGGGAGGTGGCCAGCGTTTCGTCCACCACGGGGCCGCCGGTGACGGCGTCCAGCGCCGCGCCCGCCTGACGGGTCAGTTCATTCTCCGGAAGCAGACCCACGCTGAGCAGCAGGGTGTCGCAGGGGATGTACCGCTCCGTACCCGGGATGGGCAGGCGCTTGTCGTCCACCTGCGCCAGCGTCACGCCGGTGAGATGCTCCTGCCCGTGGATCTCCACCACGGTGGTGGACAGATACAGGGGAATGTTGAAATCATCCAGACACTGGACGATGTTGCGCTTCAGACCGCCGGAATAGGGCATGACCTCCGCCACGGCTTTGACCTCCGCGCCCTCCAGCGTCATGCGGCGGGCCATGATGAGGCCGATGTCGCCGGAGCCGAGGATCACCACCTGCCGTCCGGGCAGATAGCCCTCCATGTTCACCATGCGCTGGGCGGTGCCCGCCGACCAGATGCCGGCGGGGCGGGTGCCCGCGATGTTCAGCGCGCCCCGGGGCCGCTCACGGCAGCCCATGGCCAGCACCACCGCCTGCGCCCTGATCTGCTGCAAGCCTACGGCGCGGCCGGTGACGGTGAGCACACGGTCCGGCGTGATGTCCAGCACCATGCAGTCCGTCCAGGCGGGGATGCCCCGCTCGTGTACGGCGTCGATATAGCGCTGGGCGTACTCGGGGCCGGTGAGCTCCTGATGGAAGGTGTGCAGGCCAAAGCCCGCGTGGATGCACTGGTTCAGGATGCCGCCCAGCTCGCCGCTGCGCTCCAGAATGAGGATATCCCGCAGACCCGCGTCGTAGGCGGCTGCGGCGGCGGCCAGTCCGGCGGGACCGCCGCCCACGATGGCCAGCTGTACAGTTTTCATGAGAGCACCTCCTTGGTGCGGCCCGCCAGCAGGCGGCTCTCGCCGCCGCATTTGGTCAGCTCGGTCATGGGAGTCCCCAGCTCCTCGTGGAGAAGCTCCAGCACCCGCGGCGTGCAGAAGCCGCCCTGACAGCGGCCCATGCCGGCCCGCACGCGGCGCTTCACACCGTCCAGCGACCGTGCGCCCCGGCGGATGGCCTCCCGTATCTCACCCTCGGTGATCTCCTCACAGCGGCAGACCACCGTGGCGTAGGCGGGGTCTCTTTCTATCAGCGCCTGTCGGGCGGCAAAGTCCATCTCACGGGGACGGGGGATATCGCGGCGCTCCGCGATGAAGTCATCTTTCTCCGCCGCGCCCAGCTTTTCGGCGGCCAGTCCGGCCAGATACCGACCGATGGCGGGGGCGGAGGACAGGCCGGGGGACTCGATGCCCACGGCCTCAAAAAAGCCGTCGGCGCTCTCGCCCACGATGAAGTCGTCGTCCGCGCCGTCCAGATGGGCGCGAAGGCCGGCAAAGCTGGTGATGACATCTCGCATGGGCAGGTCCGGTACGCTGCGCGACGCTGTCTCCGCCACGCGGCGCAGACCCGCCGCCGTGGTGGCGGTGCAGCCCTTGTCCTCCTGATCCTCCGCAGTGGGGCCCACCAGCAGGTTGCCATGGACCGTGGGGGTCACCAGCACGCCCTTGCCCATGGCGGAGGGAAGCTGGAAAATAGTGTGCCGCGCCAGGCCGCCATCGCGGCGGTCCAGCAGGCAGTACTCGCCGCGGCGGGGGACGATGTGCAGTTGACCCTCACACAGCTGGTTATGGAACGTGTCGCCGTGGACACCGGCGGCACAGATGACCGTGCGGCTCTCCAGCGGGCCGCGGCTGGTCTCCAGCAGGAAGCCGCCGTCCTGACGGCGGATGCGCTGCACCTCCGTGTCGAAGCGGAACTCGCAGCCGTTGGCGGCGGCGTTCTCCGCCAGCGCGATGGTCATGCCAAAGGGGCAGATAATGGCGCTGGTAGGCGCATACAGCGCGGCCACAGCCTCCGGCGACACCCACGGCTCCTGACGGCGCAGGGCATCGCGGTCCAGGACGGTCAGACCCTCCACGCCGTTGCACTCACCACGGGCCTTCAGCTCCCCCAGACGGGGAATGTCGGTCTCGTTGAAGCACAGCACCAGCGCGCCGCAGCGGCGGTAGGGGAAGTCCAGCTGGCGGGACAGCGCCTCCATCATGCGGGAGCCCTCCACGTTGAACCGCGCCTTGGCGGAGCCCACCGGCGCATCGAAGCCGGCATGGCAGATGGCGGAATTGGCCTTGCTGGTGCCCATGCACACGTCCTCGCCGCGCTCTAAAAGGCAGATGCGCAGGCGGTAGCGGCTGAGCCAGCGGGCCACGGCGCAGCCTACCGCGCCGCCGCCGATGATCACGGCATCATACATTGCGATTACCTCTTTTCCGGCGGACGGGGGAGCGCCCCGCCTGCCATCTCTTTACATACAATACTATAGAATAGCAAATACAGGGATACCTTGTCAAGCGGCCCCGGGAGAAAGAGAAAAAAGGGTAAGTCTTAACGGCATTTTAACGCTTTCTTAACGCGATAGTGTGATACAATAGCGCCAGACATATAAAGGGGAGGGAGCGCCGGTGGATAAGAAAGCCTATCGGGACCGGCTGCGCAGCCAGGATAAGCGGGAGCGCACCGCGGCCAGTCTGGGTCTGCCCTACTCCGGACGGGATCTGGCCATCGCCTTCGGGCTGTATTTGGCGGCGGTGCTGCTGTGCCTGTTCCTGCGGAACATCGACCTGCACCGGGACACCAGCTACGTGGCGGTGATCTTCCTGCTGGACGTGTTCCTGACGGCCTACTGGACCAACGGTTATATCCTGGGTATCATCACCGCCGTGGCCGGTGTGTTCAGCGTGGACTACATATTCACGTATCCCTACTGGCACATCAGCTTCACGCTGACCGGATTTCCGCTGACGTTTCTGGTGATGATGACCATCTCCGTGCTGACGGCGGCTGTCACCAGCCGCGCCAAGCAGACGGAGACCGTCCGCCGCGAGGCGGAACGGGAGAAGATGTACGCCGACCTGCTGCGGGCGGTGTCCCACGACATCCGCACACCGCTGACCGGCATCGTGGGAGCTACCAACGTTTTGCTGGAGCAGGACGGCGAGCTGACGCAGGAGCAGCGGCAGCAGCTGCTGCGCTCCACCAACGAGGACGCCCAGTGGCTCATCCGCATCGTGGAGAACCTGCTGTCCATCACGCGCATCCACAATTCCGAGGAGGCACGGGTCAAGAAGGCGCCGGAGGCGGCGGAGGAGGTCATCGGCAGCGCCGTGGCCAAGACGCAGAAGCACTACCCTGACGTGGAGGTACATGTGTCGGTGCCCCATGAGCTGATGATGGTGCCCATGGACCCGCTGCTCATCGAGCAGGTGCTGGTGAACCTGATGGAAAACGCCGTGATCCACGGCGGCACCAGCCGTATCGATGTGACGCTGTCACAGCAGGGGGGCAATGCGGTGTTCACCGTGGCCGACAACGGCAGGGGCATCCCGCTGCACCTTCTGAATAAGTTGTTCGACGGAGCGGCCCGCAGTGACCGCAGCAGCGACGGCAAACGCAGCATGGGCATCGGCCTGTCTGTGTGCCGGACGGTGGTGCTGGCCCACGGCGGGACGATACGGGGGGAGAATAAAAAAGACGGCGGCGCGTGCTTTACCGTGACGCTGCCCATGAAAGGAGACGACGATGAAGATTAAAGACAAGGTCCTGATCGTGGAGGATGAGCAGTCCATCAGCAACTTCATCTCCATGATCCTCACGGCCAACGGCTACGACACCATCATCGTCCGCAGTGGCGAGGAGGCCCTGACCATGATCGCCTCCCATTGCCCGGACATGATCGTGCTGGATCTGGGACTGCCGGACATGGACGGCATGGAGGTGCTGAAGTCCGTGCGCAAGTGGTCCAATCTGCCGGTGGTGGTGGTTTCCGCGAGAAATCACGAGCATGACAAGGTGGAGGCCCTGGACTACGGCGCAGACGACTATCTGGTGAAGCCCTTCGGCACGTCGGAGCTGCTGGCCCGCATCCGCACCGCCATCCGCCACACCCGCACCACCCTGTCCAATACCCAGATCGCCCAGTCCGGCAAGTTCGTTACCGGCGACCTGACCATCGACTACGACAAGCATCAGGTACTGATGCACGGCGAAAACGCCGGTCTCACCGTCAACGAGTACAAGATCGTGGCCCTGCTGGGCAAGTACGCCGGCAAGGTCCTGACCTACGACTTCATCATCCGCGAGCTGTGGGGCCCCAAGGCCAAGACCGACAACCAGATCCTGCGGGTGAACATGGCCAACATCCGCCGCAAGATCGAACCGACCCCCGGCAACCCTCAGTACATCTTCACGGAGGTGGGCGTGGGCTACCGCATGCGGGAGGGCGACTGAGCGCCGCATAACAACCGGATCAAACCGGAAGCACCCCTCGAGGAGGGGTGCTTCTTTCTGATTTGCGAGTTTCTTTACAAGAAAAAATGCGGCGACGAAAATCGACACTTCACAGGGCTTTTATATGTTGTAAATAAAGGAAAATATGACTTTCGGGAAGCGGACGTTAAGAAACGTTTACTCTTATTTACAAGACTTTTTTCTCGCGGTAAGATACAAATACGCCCGCTGGGAGGCGGGGGAAATCGTAAGGAGAGAAGATATGGAAGAAAGAAAAGGCTTTGGATCCAATTTCGGATTCCTGATGGCCGCGGTCGGCTCGGCGGTCGGCCTGGGCAACATCTGGGGCTTCCCCTATAAGATGGGTGCCAATGGCGGCTTCACGTTCCTGATGGTGTATATTTTCCTGGGTGTCACCACCGGTTTCATCGTGATGATCAGTGAGCTTGCCATCGGCCGTAAGACCGGCAAGGGCGCGGTCGAGGCGTACAGGATGGTCTCCAAGAAGTTCAAATGGATGGGCTGGATGGGTATCGCATCCGCATTTTTCATTTTGTTCTTCTACTGCGCGCTGGGCGGCTACTGCATCAAGTATGTCATTCTCAATGTGGGCGACCTGCTCAAGGCCGGTTTTGGTGCAAATGTATTTGCTGAGGCTGCGGCAGCCAATGGCACTTCCGTTGGCGCCGAGGCCTGGTCGGCTCTGATCGCCAACCCCACCGAGGCTGTTATCTATGGCCTGATCTTCGTGGCGCTGACCATGCTCATAGTCCTCGGCGGCGTGGGCGGCGGTATCGAGAAGGTCTGCTCCGTGGGTATGCCCGCACTGTTTGTCGCGCTGCTGATCTGCATTATCCGCGCCTGTACCCTGCCCGGCGCGGTGAACGGCCTGAAGTATATGTTTGTTCCCGGCTGGGCTGTTGCGAACGGCGTGATCGAAGAAGCACCCAACATCTTCCAGGTATTTGCCACCGCCGGCGGCCAGATGTTCTTCTCCCTGTCTCTGGGCATGGGCGCTATGATCACCTACGGCTCTTATCTGGGCAAGAAAGAGAACATTCAGAAGAACGGCCTGCTGATCGTTATCATGGACTCCATCGTGGCCTTCATGGCGGCTCTGTGCGTGCTGCCCGGCCGCTTCGCCCTCGACCCCAACGGCGATCTGGGCGGCCCCGGCCTGCTGTTCGTCACCATGCAGAATGTGTTCAGCCGTATGGGCGGTATGGGCCCGCTCTTCGGCATTCTCTTCTACCTGCTGGTGGTGTTCGCCGCCATCTCCTCCTCCATCTCCCTGCTGGAGGTCATCGTGGCGCACTTCGTTGACAAAGCCCGTGACGCGGGCAAGGGAGACAAGCGCAAGGTATATACCCTCATTGCTGCGGCTGCTGTCAGCCTGGGCTGCATTCTGGTTTGTGCGGACGCACTGGGTAACAGTAACTTCTCGCCTGCGGATCTGCTGGGAATTGCGGAGCCGAAGGCCTGGGCTGCCGACTGGCTTGATTTCTGGGATGCCGTCTCGGAGGGCGTCATGATGCCGCTGGGAGCGCTGCTGATGACCTTCATGGTGGCCTATGAGATCGGTACGGATGTGGTCAAGGATGAGATCGAGCAGTGCGGCAACAAGTTTACCGCCTTTAAGTTCTACAACGTCTGCGTTCGCTATGTTGCCCCGCTGGGCTTGCTGCTGGTGCTGTACGGGCAGATCAAGCAGTTCTTCTTCTAAACAGTCTTAACGCGGAATTAACGACAAAATACATACAAAATCCGTATGCCGGAGCAGCTTGCTCCGGCATACTTTTATACGCTGACGTAACAAAAAGCCTTGATTTTACAGGGAAAATACCAAAAGCGGGGGAGAGGAAAATGCAGGTTTTCCCAAGCACGGAGCCTGAAAATTTGTGAGAATGACGGAAAAGCGTGTTTACAATTTGTTAAAATAATGGAATATGACGTTAAGAGGTTGACAATATCTTAACAGGCAGGTATGATGAGAGAACAATTTGTGAGGAGGTAAATCACACACATGGAAAAGAAAAGTACCAAAATAGCGTATTTCGTTGCGCTGGGTGTCTTTGTGGTGCTGCTGGCGATCCTCGGCTTCACATTCAAGGACGCTCCCATCATTGTGGAAGGCGCGGCCACCCCGTTCGCAGGCACCTTCTGGTCCCTGCTGCCCCCCATTGTAGCCATCGTGCTGGCCCTGATCAGCAAGGAAGTGTATTCCTCTCTGTTCCTGGGCTGCCTGGTAGGCGCTCTGCTGGTCAGCAACTTCCGGCCCTGGGAGACGCTGGTGCAGCTGGTGGAAGGCGATAACGGCATCGTCACCACCGTGTCCGACTCCGGCAATATCGCCATCATCGTGTTCCTGGTGGTACTGGGCATCATGGTGGACCTGATGAACAAGACCGGCGGCTCCGAGGCGTTCGGCCGCTGGGCCAAGAAGTCCGTTAAGACCCGCGGCGGCGCACAGCTGATGACCATGCTGCTGGGCGTGCTGATCTTCATCGACGACTACTTCAACTGCCTGACCGTGGGCGCCGTGATGCGTCCCGTCACCGAGTCCCACAAGATCTCCCGCGCCAAGCTGGCCTACGTCATCGACTCCACGGCCGCTCCCGTCTGCATGATCGCTCCCGTGTCCTCCTGGGCCGCTGCCGTGTCCGGCTACGTCCAGTCCGACAGCGTCAACGGAATCCAGCTGTTTGTAGCCCAGATCCCCTGGAACTACTACTGCCTGCTGACCCTGCTGATGATCGTGGTCATCTCCATCCTGAACATCGACTACGGTCCCATGCTGACCCATGAGTACAACGCGCAGGTCAAGGACGACCTGTTCACCACCCCCGAGCGTCCCTTCGCCGGCGCTGACGACTACGAGACCGGCTCCAAGGGCAAGTCCTCCGTTATCGACCTGATCCTGCCCGTGGTGGTTCTGATCGCCACCTGCATCATCGGCCTGATCTATACCGGCGGCTTCTTCGATACCGAGAGCGGCAACTACCATGCGTTCGCTTCCGCTTTCTCTGACGCCTCCTCCGGTGCGGGCCTGGCTATCGGCTCCATGCTGGCTCTGGTGTTCACCTATGTGTACTACTGGCTGCGGGGCTCCATTGGCTTTGAGAAGTCCTTCGAGTCCGTGCCTCAGGGCTTCATCCAGATGATCTCCCCCATCCTGATCCTGTCCTTCGCCTGGACGCTGTGCGGCCTGACCCGCTACGGCATGAACTCCGCCGACTTCGTCATCAGCGCCATGTCCGGCGCCGGCAGCCTGGCTAAGTTCCTGCCCGCCATGATCTTCATCATCGGCGCGGCCATCGGCTTCGCCACCGGTACCTCCTGGGGCACCATCGGCATCATGGCCCCCATCGTGGTCCAGGTGTTCAACTACGATCAGCAGCCTGTGCTGTGCACCATCGGTCTGGCGGCAGCCTGCGCCGGCGGCGTTATGGGCGACCACTGCTCCCCCATTTCCGATACCACCATCATGGCTTCTGCCGGTGCCCACTGCTACCACCTGAACCATGTGTTCACCCAGATCCCCTATGCGCTGACCGTGGCTGGCGTCTCCTTTGTCAGCTTCATTCTGGCCGGCCTGATCCAGAACGTGGTCATCTGCCTCATCATCGCTGCGGTGCTGATGGTGGCGACCCTGCTGGTCATCAAGGCCATCATGGCCAAGAAGCATCAGGGCATCTTCCAGGAGATGGCCGAGGCCGACAAGGCTCTGGCTGCCAAGTAAGGTGTCCTCCTATACCGAACCGCGTAAAAAATGGGAAGTCCGCAGGGACTTCCCATTTTTTACGTGCTTATAAAACACTAAACCGCGTAAATATCTTAACGCGAGCGAAAATGCGATAGCGATATTTCGCTACAAATACCGGCCATGTGGACGAAATCGGGTTATAAACGGGCAGAAAAGCGGATACGGATACCCGCTAAGGCTATGTTAAGAAAAGGCAAAATGCCGATAAGAAGCCGAAAAATCAGCCCGAAATTGGGGAAAAGGGAGAAAGTGCGATTCATAATTTGTTCAAAATTACCCGCCCTCCAGATTGCTGAAACGTTGACAATCTGCTAAAAACCGGCTAAGATGAAAGCACATTTTGTGAGGAGGTAAATCACACACATGGAAAAGAAAAGTACCAAAATCGCGTATTTCGTTGCGTTGGGTATCTTTATCGTGCTGTTGGTCATTCTGGGCATCAGCTATAAAGATGCACCTATCCTCATTGAGGATGCGACCACCCCGTTTGCAGGCACCTTCTGGTCCCTGCTGCCCCCCATTGTGGCCATCGTGCTGGCCCTGATCAGCAAGGAAGTGTATTCCTCTCTGTTCCTGGGCTGCCTGGTAGGCGCTCTGCTGGTCAGCAACTACCAGCCCTGGGAGACGCTGGTGCAGCTGGTGGAAGGCGATAACGGCATCGTCACCACCGTGTCCGATGCGGGCAACATCGCCATCATCGTGTTCCTGGTGGTGCTGGGTATCATGGTGGACCTGATGAACAAGACCGGCGGCTCCGAGGCGTTCGGCCGCTGGGCCACCAAGACCGTACATACCCGTGCGGGCGCACAGCTGATGACCATGCTGCTGGGCGTGCTGATCTTCATCGATGACTACTTCAACTGCCTGACCGTTGGCGCCGTGATGCGCCCCGTCACCGAGAGCCATCACATCTCCCGCGCCAAGCTGGCCTACGTCATCGACTCCACGGCCGCTCCCGTCTGCATGATCGCTCCCGTGTCCTCCTGGGCTGCCGCCGTGTCCGGCTACGTCAACTCTGACTCCGTCAGCGGCATCCAGATGTTCATCCGGCAGATCCCCTGGAACTACTACTGCCTGCTGACCCTGCTGATGATCGTGGTCATCTCCGTCCTGAACATTGACTACGGTCCCATGCTGACCCATGAGTACAACGCCCAGGTGAAGAACGACCTGTTCACCACTTCCGAGCGTCCCTTCGCCGGCGCTGACGACTACGAGACCGGCTCCAAGGGCAAGTCCTCCGTGCTGGATCTGCTGCTGCCCGTGGTGGTTCTGATCGTCACCTGCATCATCGGCCTGATCTACACCGGCGGCTACTACGATGACACCAGCGAGTATTTCCACGACTTCATGGGCGCGTTCTCCAACGCCTCCTCTGGCGCGGGCCTGGCCATCGGCTCCATGCTGGCTCTGGTGTTCACGTTCATCTACTTCTGGCTGCGGGGCTCCATCGGCTTTGAGAAGTCCTTCGAGTCTGTGCCCAACGGCTTCATCCAGATGATCTCCCCCATCCTGATCCTGACGTTTGCCTGGACGCTGTGCGGCCTGACCCGCTACGGCATGTACTCCGCCGACTTCGTGGTCAACGCCATGTCCGGCGCAGGGGAGCTGGCCAAGTTCCTGCCCGCCGTGATCTTCATCATCGGCGCGGCCATCGGCTTCGCCACCGGTACCTCCTGGGGCACCATCGGCATCATGGCCCCCATTGTGGTCCAGGTGTTCGACTTCAACACCGACCCCATCCTGTGCACCATCGGTCTGGCGGCGGCCTGCTCCGGCGGCGTTATGGGCGACCACTGCTCCCCCATCTCCGACACCACCATCATGGCTTCTGCCGGCGCACACTGCTATCACCTGAACCATGTGTTCACCCAGATCCCCTATGCGCTGACCGTGGCCGGCGTTACCTTCGTCAGCTTCATCCTGGCCGGCCTGATCCAGAACGTGGTCATCTGCCTCATCATCGCGGCGGCGCTGATGATTGCCACCCTGCTGGTCATCAAGGCCATCATGGCCAAGAAGCATCAGGGCATCTTCCAGGAGATGGCCGAGGCCAACAAGGCCCTGGCCAAGTAAGGCTCTGCCGCTTCGCGGTATGCACCTGATCTCATGAAAAAGCCACCGCATCGCATCCGCGATGCGGTGGCTTTTTTGCGGTTTGCACGGATGCAGTACGGTGGCTTTTTTGGCAGCTGTGGTGGATTTTGCTGCCTGCACCGCCGCAGCTGCAGCCTGGCCGGCAGTTGACGTGCCGCGTCCCGGGGAAGGGAGGATGGCGGCTCCGTTAACGGAGAATTAACGAAATATCGGATTTTCGAAATGTGCAGGAAACACGGAGCGGGGGACGCGGAGGCCGGAGAGACGGCTGATATATCGCTAAAGCTGCGTAAAGAAACAGAACTATTGTTGATGAAATATATATAAAATACGTGAAAAGAACTGCGATTACATGATAAATTCGTGTAAAATTCAATGAAAATTGGAAGAAAGGGAGAAATTGCGGTTCATAATTTGTTCAAAATTACCCGCCCTGCGAATTGATGAAATATTGACAATTCACTGGAAACACGATAGGATGAGATCACCAATTTGTGAGGAGGTAAATCACACACATGGAAAAGAAAAGTACCAGAATTGCGTATTTCGTTGCGCTGGGTATCTTTATCGTGCTGTTGGTCGTTCTGGGCATCAGCTATAAAGATGCACCTATCCTCATTGAGGACGCGACCACCCCGTTCGCAGGCACCTTCTGGTCCCTGCTGCCCCCCATTGTGGCCATCGTGCTGGCCCTGATCAGCAAGGAAGTGTATTCCTC
>ENA-UEQN01000587-UEQN01000587.1-human-gut-metagenome-genome-assembly--contig:-NODE-587-length-32964-cov-100.133092_pt1 | contig 32964 bp, 25 predicted proteins | sample MGYA00242940_ERZ507944 | MGnify/ENA primary metagenome ERZ507944 (study PRJEB26167, sample SAMN06115449) | human gut metagenome | host: Homo sapiens | place: China:Fujian | collected 2015-08-20... | reverse complement strand
TTTCTTTTAGCTAACCTCTTCTCTACAAAATTACCAACTCTATCTCATCTCCTGTTTACTGCGCAAATCTAAGGTATCTTTATGATCGGATAACAGTCCGAATTCGCCCGAGGCGATCCGAGCCACAGCCGATTTTGTGCAAAGATAGTGAAAGCCGAGAGAAAATGGGAGCTTGTTCCCATTTTTCCGAGACGCAGCCTATCTAAGACTATGTCAAAGATAGTGAAAGATGAGAGCAATCGTGCGGACTCGTGCCGAATCATTGTTTTTTGATTGCGAAATTCTTAAAAAAGATCGCGCCTTTCGGAAAAAACCTTAACTTTGTTAAAGTACCTCGCACCGGCGAAACGACACTTTTATTCGCTTGGCAGCTCATAGGCTGCCGAACGGCAAGAGATCGTTTTCGATAATTTTTCGGTTGCTACGAATGGAGCCAAAAGATTTATGTTATGAAAAAAATCGTCGTATTCCTGCTGCTTGTTTCAAATTTTTTCCCTTCGGGCTGCACCCGGCCGAAACAGTACGCCGACTATTCGCGGCACTCGGGTTTCGACCGTACGGAGATCGACAGCGCTACGCTGCGAAACCTCGAAGTATTGGGCCGTGTGTGGGGATTCGTGAAATATCACCATCCGGCATTTTCGGACGACCGGTACGACTTGGATTTCGAACTTTTCGAGTTGCTGCCTCTGATAGCCGATACCGCTCCTGCCGCTCGCAACGAGATATTGGCCCAGTGGATCGACGGCTTCGGCCGGTACAAAACAACGCCCGAGAAATACGAGAAGATACTGGCGTCGGATTCGGTTTTCGAACACCGCACCGACATCGGATGGATTCGGGATACGGCAACGCTCGGCCGCGAGCTTTCGGAGCGTCTGGTCCGGCTGCGTTCTGCCGACCGAACCGCAGGGAACCGTTACGTGTCGCAAACGTATTACGAAACCTATGACCAATGGTCTCCCAATCCCTGTTTCGACGGAGAAAAACCCTATTACGACTTGTCGAATCCCGACTACGGTTATCGTCTGCTCACGGTATTCCGTTTCTGGAACATGGTCGAATATTTCTTTCCAAGTAAATACTTGACCGACAAGGACTGGAACGATGTTCTTCCCGAATATATCCGGCGTATGGCACACCCGACGGGCAGTTACCTGCGGGAAACGCGACGGATGATCGCGGAACTCGACGACAACCACGCACAATACGGCGGAGGAATCTTCGAATTGTTCGGCCGTTATCGAGTCCCTCTCAACACAGGCTTCGTCGAAGGGCGGCTCATCGTCGTAACGCCCGATACCGTCCCGGTGAAGAGCGAGCGGAAAGCTCCCTTTCAGGTGGGGGACGAAATCGTCGCTGTCGAAGATAAACCGGTCGAATATTACATGGCACAAACCAGGGAATTCATTTCCTGCTCCAACGAGAACGACGTGCTGGCAGCTACGGCCGATCAAATTCTGCGCACTAAAGAGAATCGGCCGCTATCGATCCGCTACCGCCGTGACGGAGTGACGAGGGACACGTTGGCCGACGTAACAAAGATGCCAGGACATTTCGGTTGGAATTACCTTTGGAAATACCACAAGACATTCTCGATGCTCGAAGATTCGATCGGGTATATCTGTCCGAACAAACTCTCGAAAGAGGAGGAGATACCGGAGATCTCAAACGGCCTGAAAAAAACAGAGGATTGATTATCGATTTACGCTATTATCCTTCACAAGATTTTAATGAATTTGTAAGCCAGTACATTGTTCCGGACAGTGTTAAATATACGGTCCGATTTACTTACCCCGATCTTGCATTGCCGGGCGTATTTTACGCGAGAGACTATTCTTATCCGACATATAAAACGGAAAAATACAACGCCCCTATCATTATAATGGTTAATGAAGGGACGCAAAGTTACGGGGAAACATCCGTACAAAAAATCCAAAATAATCCATATACTATAACGATCGGTTCTCAAAGCGCCGGAGCCGATGGCAATATCAGCAAATTTACGTTGCCTCGGGGAGTACTCGGCGCATTTTCCGGGTTAGGGTGGTATTATCCCGACGGATGGGTGGTGAATCGGCAGGGTGTGAAGATCGACCACGAAGTACGACCCACCCTCGAAGGCGTTCGGGAAGGGCGGGACGAAGTGCTGGAAACTGCATTGAACCTAATCGAAGCGAATACCGAAGAAGAGTAGGCGAGTTCGGGCGCAAGATGAGAAACGGCGCTGCGGGTGTTGAATCCGCAGCGCCGTTCTGAAATATCCGTACCCGTTCCGCCCGAACTTCGGAAATTACTCCACCGGTTCGTAAGAGATCGAGGAGTCCTCGTCCGTACGCTCGATCTTCATGATTACCGGGCGGAGTCCGTCGTTGCAGGAACAGATCGCCACGCCTTCCTTCGTGATCCAATCGCCGAAATAGAACTTTCCGGCGCCGTGCGACAGGGCGAATACATATTGATAGACCGCCTTCCACGCTTCGTCGCAAAAACCTTCGGGTTTGGCATAGTCCGCATAAAAGACCTGTCCCTCCCGCATCATCGGGCACTTCGTAAAGCCGGGAGCGGCATACTCCCGTGCCAATTTCTCGTTCAGAGTCCGTTGCAGGATCGTAATTTTACAGCGCTTCATAATCTTGTCTTTCGCTCGGAACCCGTTCTGCGGGCGGACAGACTTGCCTCCCGCAGACAGGCGTTTCAAAAATCAAGCCCGCACCTGCGCACCCGCCTTGCGTTCGAACTGAGCTGTCAGGTTGGCCATCGCCTGCTCGATCATCTTGTCGGTCAGCGTCTGGGTCTTGTCCTCCAGTACGAAACTCAGGGCATACGATTTTTTACCTTCGGGCAGCTTGTCGCCCTCATAGACATCGAAGAGCGAAACTCGTTTGAGCAACTTGCGTTCGGCCGCGAAAGCAATATCACGCAGCGCGGAGAAAGTCACCTCCTTGTCGATCAGCAGCGCCAAATCGCGTTTTACCTCCGGGAACTTGGAAAGCTCTTTAGCCGAGACCTTATTCTTGCGTGTAGCCTTGACCAGGGCCCCGAAATCCATCTCCAGATAATAAACATCTTGTTTCAGGTCGAAAGTCTTGCGCAGCTTCGACGAAACGACGCCCATCTGTACCAATTCTCTGGCCTTGTCGTTGAGCGAGAAGGAGAGTGCATCCCCGTAAAGATCGCTGCGGAGCGATTCGGACTTGAGCGTATAAAGGTCTAGCCCGAAACGACGCAACAGCTTCTCGGCAATCGCTCGCAGCGTAAAGAACGATGCCTGCTCCGGTTTCCGGTTCCACGAAAGAGGCGCAGCGATGCCGGTTACGGCGATCGCCAGGCGGAACTGCTCGGAATAAGCCTTCAGCGGCTCTTCCGGCATAGCGGCCGTCGCATCGTAAAAATAGCAGTTGCCGAACTCGTACAGCTTCAGGTCGCCATTGCGGTGGTTGGCATTCAACTGCACGGCTTCGAGCATATTGAAAAGCAGCGTCTGTCGCATGACGTTCAGATCGTTGCTGAGCGGATTGAGTATCTTCACGCAATGCTCCGGCTTGTAAGAGGTGAGACCCTCGTAATAAGCCGCTTTCGTCAGCGAATTGGACATGATCTCCGTAAAGCCGTTAGCCGTCAGGAAATCGGCGGCGAGGTTCATCAGCTTGTTCCGGTCGGGTTTCGGCGCGTAGGAGAGCGCCGAATTGACGTGCGAGGGAACAGGGATGTTATTGTAGCCGTAGATGCGGAGAATCTCCTCGACCAAATCGGCCTCGCGCGTCACATCGACCCGATAGGGCGGCACGGCCACGCGCCAGAGGTCACCCTCCTCAGCCTCGATTTTAATGTCGAGCGCACCGAGAATCGTGCGGATCGTATCGGCAGGAATCTCTTTGCCGATCAGACGATTGACACGCTTTATATCGAGTTCCACTTTGAACTTTTCGATAGGAGCGGAGCAGATATCCGTAATTTCGGAGGCGATCTCTCCTCCGGCCAGCTCCTTCATCAGCAGGGCGGCACGCTTGAGGGCATAGACCTGTATGTCGGGATCCACGCCGCGCTCGAAGCGGAACGAAGAATCGGTGTTCAGACCGAAGCGCTTGGCCGTCTTGCGCACCCAGACCGGGTTGAAATAGGCGCTCTCGATGAATACGTCGGTTGTCGTATCGCTCACGCCCGAATCCAACCCGCCGTAAACGCCCGCAATACACATGGGTTTCGCAGCCGAGCAGATCATCAGGTCGTTGGCCGTGAGCTTGCGCTCTACGCCGTCGAGCGTCACGAACGGAGTACCTTCCTCGCAGGTTCTGACCACGATCCGGCTGCCGTCGATCTTCGCTGCATCGAAAGCGTGCAGGGGCTGTCCCAGTTCGAAAAGTACGAAATTGGTAATGTCCACCAGGTTGTTTTTCGGGGTAATGCCCGCAGCCCGCAGGCAGTTCTGCATCCATTCGGGCGAAGGGCCTATCTTACAATTCTTGACCGTAACGCCCGCATAGTGCGGTGCGGCTTCGCTGTTTTCCACTTGCACGTCGATCTTCAGATCGCGGTTATCGACGGCGAAAGCGCTCACGTCGGGCCATTGCAGTTCGACGGGCTTGCCCTGGCTTTTAAGATAGGCCGCCAGATCGCGTGCCACGCCGATATGCGACGCCGCATCGATGCGGTTGGGTGTCAGCCCGATGCCGATGACATAGTCGTCCTCCAGCTTCAGATACTCCCGGGCCGGCTGACCGACTTTCGCGTCGGCCGGCAGCTCCATAATGCCCTCATGCGAAGCTCCGATACCCAGTTCGTCCTCGGCGCAGAGCATGCCGAGCGACTCCACGCCCCGGATTTTGCTCCGCTTGATCTTGAACTCCTCCTCGCCGCCGTTGGGGTAGAGCACCGCACCCACCGTAGCGCAGAGGACCTTGAGACCCTGCCGACAGTTGGGAGCACCGCAGACGATCTGCAACAGAGCCTCGCCGCCTACATCCACCGTCGTCAGATGCAGGTGGTCCGAATCGGGATGATCCGTGCAGGTCAGCACCTCGCCGACCACGACGTCCGCGAGTCCGCCTCGGATCGATTCGATCTTTTCGAAGCTCTCGACCTCCAGGCCGATATCGGTGAGGATCGTCGCCATTTCTTCGGCCGACAGATCGGTTTTAAGGTAGCGTTTCAGCCAGTTATAGGAGATATTCATAGTATGTGTAATATTTTATTATTGACAAAGAGTAAGCAAAGGTATAAAAATATCCCGATTTTATCCCCGCAAAAGAGCGGTAATTACGAAGACGGCCAGCACCGTGCTCGCAATGCCGTTGAGCGTGCCGAAAGCGATGCCGATATTCCGCTGCCGTGTCGGGGTCACCAACAGGTGTTCGGCGACGAGGATCAGCGTGAAAATCCCTTCGCCGAGCCAGAGCCAACCGTTCTGGGGACAATACGACCCGAACCAGAAAAGTGCCGCGACGCTCACCACATGCAACAGAATACTGAACAGGAGCGACACCCGTGCCGAAAAACGGGCCGGGATGGAGTAAAGGCCGTTCTTGCGGTCGAAATCGGCGTCCTGCAACGCATAGATGATGTCGAAGCCGCCGCACCAGGTCATCACCAGCAGCGCCAGGATACAGGGCGGCCATGCGAAATGCCCCGTGACGGCGATGTACGCCCCCACCGGAGCAATGCCCAGCCCCAGACCGAGCACCAGATGCGCCAGCGCGGTGAACCGTTTGCAATAACTATATATCAATATAACGAATAGTGCCACAGGCGATAATAATCCGGTAAGTAAATTGATAGTCGAGGCGGTGACGACGAACAGCAGCGCATTGACGATCACGAAACGGAGCGCTGCCCGGGCACTGATCTTTCCGGCCGGAATTTCTCGGTCGGCCGTGCGGGGATTGGCCCGATCGATGCGGCGGTCGGCCCAGCGGTTGAAGCCCATCGCGGCGTTGCGGGCGAAGACCATGCAGAGCAACACCTGCAAGAGCAGCACCACCCAGCCGTACCTGCCCGAACAGTCCGAAGGGATTCCCTCGGTACGCAGGGCATATACGAAGCCGATGAGGGCGAAAGGCATGGCGAAAATCGTGTGGGCGAACTTGACCAGTCCGGCATATTGGCGTATCATTGTCGATTCGATTTTATGGTCGCAAAAGTAATCATTTTTTTCGGCAGCAGAATACGGTCAGGGCAAGAAATCAGCCCCCGACAGCTCCTGAAATCCATTGTTTTTCTCCGGAAAGATATTATCTTTGCACAACTTAATTAAGGATTTCACCCGACGATGAAAAACATACGCAATTTCTGCATCATAGCCCATATCGACCACGGCAAATCGACACTGGCCGACCGTCTGTTGGAAAAGACCAATACGCTCAACCAGCGGGAAATGCAGGCCCAGGTCCTGGACAACATGGACTTGGAGCGCGAAAAAGGCATCACCATCAAGAGCCATGCGATCCAGATGGAATACCTGGCCCGCAACGGCGAAAAATACGTACTCAACCTGATCGACACTCCGGGCCACGTGGACTTTTCCTATGAGGTATCGCGTGCCATCGCCTCGTGCGAAGGGGCTTTGCTCGTAGTCGATGCCACGCAGGGTATTCAGGCGCAGACCATATCGAACCTCTACCTGGCCGTCGAGCACGACCTGAAGATCATTCCCGTACTGAACAAGATCGACATGGATTCGGCGATGATCGACGAAGTGAAGGATCAGGTAGTCGATCTGCTGGGTTGCGCCCCGGACGAGATCCTCTGCGCCTCCGGCAAAACGGGGCTGGGCGTGGAAGAGGTACTCGAAGCCATTGTCGAGCGGATTCCGGAGCCTCAGGGCGATGCGAACGCTCCGTTGCAGGCATTGATCTTCGACTCGGTGTTCAACCCCTTCCGGGGCATCATCGCCTATTTCCGCGTCTTCAACGGTACGATCCGCAAGGGCGAGCATGTCAAATTCTTCAACACGGGCAGCGAGTACGACGCCGACGAGGTGGGTGTGCTGAAGCTCAAGATGCAGCCCCGCGACGAAATCCGTGCCGGAGACGTGGGCTACATCTGTTCCGGCATCAAAACTTCGTCGGACGTCAAGGTGGGCGATACGATCACATCGGTCGAAAACCCCTCGACGGAGGCCATCGCCGGTTTCGAGGACGTGAAGCCGATGGTCTTCGCGGGTGTCTATCCCGTCGAAGCCGACCAGTACGAAGACCTGCGGGCTTCGCTCGAAAAATTGCAGCTCAACGATGCCTCGCTCACGTTCGAACCCGAAAGTTCGCTGGCACTGGGCTTCGGCTTCCGCTGCGGATTTCTCGGACTGCTGCACATGGAGATCATCCAGGAACGCCTCTACCGTGAATTCGACATGGACGTCATCACGACCGTCCCGAACGTATCCTATAAAATCACCACGACGCAGGGCGACGTGCTCGAGGTGCACAACCCCTCGGGCCTGCCCGAAATAACCAAAATCGCCTCGATCGAGGAGCCTTATATCCTGGCTCAAATCATCACCAAGTCGGATTTCCTGGGCAACGTGCTCAAGCTCTGCATCGACAAGCGGGGTATCATGAAAAACCAGACCTTCATCACGCAGGATCGCGTGGAGGTCAATTTCGAGATGCCCCTGTCGGAGATCGTGTTCGACTTCTACGACAAGCTCAAGAGCATTTCCAAGGGCTACGCCTCGTTCGACTACCACCGCATCGGGTTCCGTCCGAGCAAGCTGGCCAAACTGGACATCCTGCTCAACGGCGAACCGGTCGATGCCCTTTCGTCGCTGATCTATGCCGACCACGCCTACGATTTCGGACGCAGAATGTGCGAGAAGCTCAAGGAGCTGATCCCGCGCCAACAGTTCGACATCGCCATTCAGGCAGCTATCGGTGCCAAGATCATCGCCCGCGAAACGGTCAAGGCCGTGCGCAAGGACGTGACGGCCAAATGCTACGGCGGCGACATCTCCCGAAAGCGCAAGCTGCTGGAAAAACAGAAAAAGGGCAAGAAACGTATGCGACAAATCGGCAATGTCGAAGTACCCCAGTCGGCCTTTCTCGCCGTATTAAAAATGGATTAGCTATGAAAAAGACGATTATCGACCTGTTCGAATCCTCCGTTGAAAAATACGGAAAGAAAACCTTCCTGCTCGAGAAGCGTCATCACGCCTTTCAGCCCACGACTTACGCAGAAACCAAGGAACAGGCCCTGGAAGTGGGGGCCGGATTAGCTTCGCTGGGCATCCGCCCCAAAGACAAGGTCGCCATCCTGGCCGAAGGAAGCAACGGCTGGATCATCTCCGAGCTGGGTATCTTCTATGCCGGAGCGATCAGCGTTCCGCTGTCGGTCAAACTCGAAGAGTCGAACGATCTGTTGTTCCGGCTCCGCCACGCCGAGGTCAAGGCGCTGTTCGTTTCGAAACAACAGCTTCCGAAGATCCGCCGCATCCGGGCGGAACTGCCGGAACTCGAACAGATCATCGTCCTGGGACACATTCCGCTCGAAAGCGGCGAAACGGCCTACGGCATGCTCAAACGTCTGGGCCGCGACTATTTGGCCGGGCACAAGGAGGAATTCCTCAAAATAGGGCAGGCGATCCGGAACGACGACTACGCCACGATCACCTACACGTCGGGCACGACGGCCGATCCGAAAGGCGTCGTCCTGACCCACCGCAACTACACGGCCAACGTCGAACAGTCGCTCTCGCGCATCGACATCCCGTCCAGCTACCGCACGCTCATCATCCTGCCGCTGGACCACTGTTTCGCGCACGTGGTAGGATTCTACATCATGATCGCCTGCGGCGCCAGCGTGGCGACCGTACAAATAGGGGCGACCCCGATGGAGACGCTCAAGAATATTCCGCAGAATATCCGCGAAGTGAAACCCAACTTCCTGCTGTCGGTGCCGGCGCTGGCCAAAAATTTCCGCAAAAACATCGAAACCTCGATCCGGGCCAAAGGACGTTTCACCGAACGGTTGTTCGACTTCGCGCTCCGCACGGCCTATATCTACAATCAGGACGGCTACCACAGAGGCAAGGGCTGGCGGATCCTGCTGGCACCCGTCGTGGGACTTTTCGACCTCGTACTGTTCCGCAAGGTGCGGGAGGCATTCGGCGGCAGCCTGGAGTTTTTCGTCGGGGGCGGCGCACTGCTCGATTCGGAGCTGCAACGCTTCTTCTATGCCATCGGTATCCCGATGTTCCAGGGATACGGACTCTCGGAAGCTACACCCGTCATTTCGACCAATTCGCCCAAGTACCACTGGCACAAGTTCGGATCGTCGGGCAAGATTCTCGAACCGCTCGACCTGAAAATCCTCGACGAAGAGGGGCGTGAACTGCCGCGCGGCCAGAAGGGTGAAATCGTTATCCGGGGTGAAAACGTCATGGCAGGCTACTGGAAAAATCCCGATGCGACGGCGGCGACCGTCCGCAACGGCTGGCTCCACACGGGCGATATGGGCTATGTTTCGGAGGACGATTTCCTCTACGTATTGGGGCGCTTCAAGAGCTTGCTGATCGCCAGCGACGGAGAGAAGTACAGCCCCGAAGGAATGGAGGAGGCGATCGTCGATAAATCGCCCTTCATCGACCAGATCATTATCTATAACAACCAAAGTCCCTTCACCGGGGCGATCGTCGTGCCCAACCGCGACGCCCTGCGCCGCGAACTCGACGCCCGCGATATCCGGGAGGGTAGAGCGTCTGCGGCCGCCGACATCCTCGGTGCGGAGATCGACCGTTACCGGGCCGGCGGCCCCTATGCCGGAGAATTCCCCGAACGGTGGCTTCCGGCGGGACTGGCTATCGTGGACGAGCCTTTCACCGAGCAAAACGGCCTGATAAACAGCACGATGAAAATCGTCCGCAACAAGGTGGAAGAGCATTTCCGCGACCGGATCGACTACCTCTATACTCCGGAAGGAAGGGAGTTGCGCAACGAGAAAAACCTCGCGTCGCTACGGAAAATGGTAGAATAACCTGAAATTTTACCGCCCGAAGAGTTGATAAATAAAAAAATCGGAGTAACTTTGTTCTCCGAATGCGGGAGTAGCTCAGTGGTAGAGCATCAGCTTCCCAAGCTGAGGGTCGCGGGTTCGAGCCCCGTTTCCCGCTCACGAGGTCCTTTTCGAAGGACCTTTTTTGTTAGGCAAGATTACATAATATAGAAGTAAACGATTCTGGACATCAATGATATGCAGAATCGTTTCGTTTTAATACCGGAACAAAGAGCGAACAGCAGCGAAAGTACGATTATCAGGATCGCCCCCTGAAAGTTCCAAAAACAGTCAGCCTTATTTTCCTTTATCCATCTGCTTCTCCAGCAAAGAAATTACCCGGTTCATCTGCTCGTCCCGCTCCTTGAAACTGTCGGCCTGCTTTTTTATTACCTCCCAAGCATCCCTGGGAATCAACACTTCATCGGAGCCTGCCGGTCGCCCGACATAATACTCCTGGTCGTTTACCAAAAGCTCATTCCCGCCTTCCATTGCCGGATAGTGAACGACATTCAGCATCGGTCCTTCACCGTTCAACAGCCAATCTTTATTCAATTCGGGATAGCGGGCGAAAATTTTACCGAGTTTATCACGGCTCGGTTCATGTTTCAGTTTCGACAGATAGGCATTCGATAGTCCGCACTCGCGTTCGAAGCGCCCCGGCTTGATGCCGCTCATCCTGCAAAATTCCATTATTCTGTCCTTGACCGTCATACCAAAAGTAGTTTATAATAAAAACCGTATTTATAAAAATAAATTATAGAAAATTCCTCGACATACAGATTTAATTCTTCGAATATTATCTATACTTATAGTATCAAACAGATCGAACGAATAGTGTTCGAAAAACCGAACGAAAAAAATTATAACAAATATAATATCATTCTTTCGATAATGCGACGACAAGTATATAAAAAGGTAATCGAAATCGCACCCGATCTGAAACGACAGATCGCTATGGAAATGGGGTGCACGGTAGATACCGTGTATAATGCGCTCAACTTGAGCAACCCGACCACGGGTGCACAACCGGACAGGATCCGCCGTCGGGCTATGGAATTGGGCGGCAAGGAGAACCGAAAAATCCGCTGGATCAATTATTGACGCCCCAACCTCTCGTGCGAACGAAAACAGCCGGAAAAAAGAGGTCGTATTACAAACCGCAACGAAGTCTTCCACCACATCGTGCTTCCGCACAATGCTTTGCGCGAATAACGCTCACCGACAAAAAACGGGGAGCAATCGGGAGAGGCGGAATAAGTAGAAATACAAAGAGGAAACGGGAGATTTTCCCGTTTCCTCTAATTTTCTATAAACGCCCCGCCGACGGAAACTTACCTCCAAATCCGAACGCATAGCCGGAAGTATGAATTAAAAAAACGAACATCCTTCCGAAATTTTTCCTATATTTGCATCATACATAAGACACAAGAGGGGTGCCTTCGTCGGGAAAGACCGGAAAGGCTGAGATCATACCCTATGAACCTGATGCGGTCAGTACCGCCGGAGGAACTTGTTCATAGACCGTAATTTTCTCGTCGAAGCATCTCCGCAATTACGGTAAATCATGGAAGTATTCATCAATCACTCACCCGTCGAAACCGACGCAGCAACGACGCTTGCCGAACTGCTGATGCAGGAGGGTATCGCCGCCGACGGAATCGCCGCAGCGATCGACAACAAGGTCGTTCCCCGCAGCGAATGGCCGACGACCCATTTGCAGGCCGGAGCGAAAATCACCGTCATACGCGCCGTGTGCGGAGGATGATGCGCATCATCGTCATCACCGACACGCCGTTCGCTGCGTCGGAAGCGGAGTCGATCCGGATTCTGCTCTCGGAAGGAGTCGATCGGGTGCATCTGCGCAAACCGCAATCGGCCGAAGCCGACATGCGCCGCCTGATCGAGATGCTGCCGCCCGAACTATATCCTCGCCTGACTTTGCAAGATCATCTGTATCTAGCCGGGGAGTACGGCATCGGAGGAGTACACCTGAACGCCCGCAACCCGGAGATCCCCGCCGGATTCGGAGGCCTGGTAAGCCGTTCGTGCCACTCGTTCGAGGAGCTCGCATCGCACCCGACGGAAGACTACCTTTTTCTCAGCCCGATTTACGACAGCATCTCCAAAACCGGCTACCGAGCGGGGTATGCACCGGACGAACTCCGGGAGGCATTCGTGCAGGGCATCATCAATCCGCGCATCGCAGCGCTCGGCGGCATCCGGCCGGAACACCTGCCCGCGTTACAGGAGTACGGATTCGGGGGAGCGGCCTTTCTCGGGTACATCTGGCAGGGCGCTACGCCCGGAGAACTGGTGCGGCGCATGCTGGAAATACGAAAATTCAACCGATAAACCGGCGGAGCGCACCGGAATCGGTCCGATAAAAATACTTTAGTGTGCCTCTTGGGAGGCGCAGCGTCCCAAAATCCCATCCGAGGAGGAGGGGCGGGGAAGGTCGGAATTACAGAATCGGCCACGAGCCGCGATAATCGACCGCCGGTTCGAGGTTACGACCGTCAGATAACAGGCCCATTGAATATGTTATTATTTGAAATTATGTTACAGTTCATTACCCACCACACCGACCGCTACGACGAAATCGCCGGAACACGGGCCGTACTCGAAGGAGGCTGCCGCTGGGTGCAGCTCCGCATGAAAGACGCTCCGGCGGAAGAGGTGCTGCGCATAGGACGTGAAATCGAAAAGCTGTGCCGGGAGTACGGCGCGAAATTCATCCTCGACGATCACGTGGAACTCGTCCGCGAACTGAATGCCGACGGTGTGCATCTGGGCAAGCTCGACACGCCTGTTGCCGAAGCACGCCGTATCCTGGGACCGGAATACCTGATCGGAGCGACGGCCAACACCTTCGAAGACATCGAACGGGGGGCAGGGCAGGGCGCCGACTACATCGGTCTCGGGCCGTTCCGCTTCACGCAGACCAAACGCAACTTGAGTCCCGTACTCGGACTCGAAGGCTACCGCACGATTATGGAGCGCTGCCGCAATGCCGGCATTGCGCTGCCCGTCGTCGCCATCGGAGGCATTACGGCCGCCGACGTGGAAGATATTCTTGCGACGGGAGTAACCGGCATAGCACTCTCGGGCGCATTGCTGCAAGCGGAAAACACCCTCGAAGAAACTCAACGAATAATTAAGATAATAAACAGAATCAAACAATGAGTGAATTAGTTATCGGCGGACGGACGTTCCGTTCACGCCTGTTCGTAGGGACAGGAAAATTCAGCTCCAACGAACTGATGGCCCGCGCAATCGCCGCCTCGGAATCGGAGATGGTCACCGTAGCGATGAAGCGCATCGACATGAACAACCCGCAGGACGACATGCTCGCGCATGTACGCCGTCCGGAGATTCAACTGCTGCCCAATACGTCGGGTGTGCGCGACGCCGAGGAGGCCGTGCTCGCGGCACAGCTCGCCCGCGAAGCGTTCGGCACGAACTTCATCAAGCTGGAGATCCATCCCGATCCCAAATACCTGCTGCCCGATCCGGTCGAAACGCTCAAGGCGACCGAACAGTTGGCTAAAATGGGCTTCGTGGTACTGCCGTACATCCAGGCCGATCCGGTGCTTTGCAAGCGACTCGAAGAGGCGGGCGCCGCGACCGTAATGCCGCTGGCGGCACCGATCGGTACCAACAAGGGGCTGGTTACGCGCGACCTGCTCTCGATCATCATCGAACAGAGCAATGTCCCGGTCGTCGTGGACGCAGGGCTGGGCGCCCCGTCCCACGCGGCGGCAGCGATGGAGATGGGTGCCGACGCCGTACTCGTAAATACGGCCATCGCCGTCGCAAGCGATCCCGTGCGCATGGCCCGCGCCTTCGCCCAGGCCGTCATTGCCGGGCGCGAAGCTTACGAAGCCGGACTCGGAGCACAGGCACAATGCGCCGAAGCATCGAGCCCTCTCACCGCATTTCTCGACTAATTCCACCGCGCTATGTTTTCAGAAGAATTAGCCAAATACGACTGGGAGGAGACGACCCGGCAAATTCAGAACAAACGTCCTTCGGATGTAGAGACTGCACTTTCGAAAGAGCACCTGACCCTCGACGACTTCATGGCGCTCATCTCGCCGGCGGCGGCCGCCTACCTGGAGCCGATGGCCCGGCTGAGCCGCCGATACACGCAGGAGCGGTTCGGCAAGACCATTTCGATGTATATTCCGATGTACATCACCAACTCGTGCACGAACTCCTGCATCTACTGCGGATTCAACCATCATAACAAATTCGACCGCGTAATCCTCACGATGGAACAGATCGAAGACGAGTGCAAGGCGATCCGGGCGCTCGGTCCGTTCGAAAACCTGCTGCTCGTAACGGGAGAAAATCCCCGGGCAGCGGGCGTCGATTACATCGAACAGGCGCTCAAGGTCTGCCGTCCCTATTTCAACAACCTCACCATCGAGGTGATGCCGCTAGCGAGCGAGGACTACTACCGCCTGACCCAATCCGGACTCAACGGGGTGGTCTGCTTTCAGGAGACCTACAACCGCGCCAACTACAACATCTACCACCCGGCGGGGATGAAATCCAAATTCGAATGGCGCGTGAACGGCTTCGACCGCATGGGGCAGGCCGGGGTGCACAAGATCGGCATGGGCGTACTGATCGGCCTCGAAGAGTGGCGCACGGACGTGACGATGATGGCCCTGCATCTGCAATACCTGCGCAAGCACTACTGGAAAACGCGCTACAGCGTCAATTTCCCGCGCATGTGTCCGTCGGAAGGGCATTTCCAGCCGAACGTAGTGATGACCGACCGGGAGCTGGCCCAACTCACTTTCGCCTTCCGCATCTTCGATCACGACGTGGACATCTCGTTCTCGACCCGTGAAAAACCCTCGTTCCGCAACCACATCGCCACGCTCGGAGCGACATCGATGAGTGCCGGATCGAAGACCGATCCGGGCGGCTACCATACCTACCCCCAGTCCCTCGAACAGTTCTCCGTCAGCGACGAACGCACACCGGCCCAGGTCGAAGCCGACATCCGCCGCGAAGGGTACGAAGTCGTCTGGAAAGACTGGGACAAAATCTTCGACTGATGATGGAGGAGCGTTACGCGCGGCAGACGATGCTGCCGGAAATAGGGGAGCAGGGGCAGCGCAGGCTGTCAGAGGCTTCGGTGCTGATCGTCGGCATCGGCGGGCTCGGCTCGGCCGCCGCCCTCTACCTGACGGGAGCCGGCGTGGGACGCATCGGACTGGCCGATGCGGACACGGTGAGCAAGAGCAACCTCCAACGGCAGGTGCTCTACACCGAACGACAGATCGGAATGCCCAAGAGCGCTGCGGCCCGGGAGCGGCTCGCGGCGCTCTCGTCCCACACTGCGTTCGAATGCCGGCCGGAAGGAATTACCCCGGAAAACGCACGGCCTATTCTGGACGGTTACGACCTGATACTCGACTGCTGCGACAACTTTCCGACCCGTTATCTGCTCGACGACCTATGTGCCGCCTGCCGAAAACCCTGGGTGCACGGCTCGATCGGGGAGTTTTACGGTCAGGTGACCGTTTTCAACGGTCGGAAAGGCCGTCGTTACAGCGATCTCTATCCCGACCGGGAGGCACTTTGCGCCCGTCCCCGGATCACGCAGGGCGTACTCGGCACGGTGCCGGGCGTCATCGGAACGCTGCAAGCTTCCGAGGCGATCAAATACCTCTGCGGCTTCGGCGAGCCGCTCGACGGGCGGCTGTTCACGATCGACCTGCGCACCCTGCAAACCCAAATCATAGATTATTAACCTGCAAAAACACAAAAAACCTATGGGAAAAGGATTTGACGAATATGCCCCGGCTTACGACGCCTGGTTCCTCGAAAACCGCAACGTACTCTACTCGGAAATCAATCTGGTGGCCCACGTCCTGAAAAATCCGGGACGGACGCTCTCGGTCGGCTGCGGCAGCGGACTCTTCGAAATGATTCTGGCCAAAGAGTACGGCATCACGGTCACCGACGGCATCGAACCGTCCGAAGGAATGGCCGAAATCGCCCGCAAGCGGGGGATGAAGGTGACGATCTCGACCGCCGAAGAGGCCGATTTCGGCTGCGGCGACTACGACACGATTCTCTTCAACGGCACCCCCAGCTACATCACCGATCTGGAAAGCGTCGTCCGCAAAGCCTACGACGCCCTGCCCGAAGACGGTCGGATCATCCTGATCGACGTTCCGAAAGAGAGCACCTACGGCGTGCTGTACAACCTGGCCAAAGCCCTCGGCACGTGGGATCATCCGCTGCTTGCGGGGACCTATCCCGAGAATCCCTATCCGATCGAATTCGTCCGGGTCGCCAACTGGCGCACGACGGCCGAGAAGATCGAGCTGCTCGAAAAAGCCGGATTCCGGGATCTCCGCTTCGCCCAGACCCTCACCACGCATCCGCTCTACTCGAACCGGCAGGAGGAGCAGCCGTCGGAAGGGTACGAAAAGGGAGATTACGTAGCCGTTACCGCCTGCAAATAAACCGACATTATGAAAAAATGGAGCGAAGAGGCATGGGACGTCGCCCGGCCTACCTACCTGAAAATCATCGAACATCCGTTCGTCGAAGAGCTTGCCCGGGGTACGTTGGCCGCCGACAAGTTCCTGTTCTACCTGCGGCAGGACTCGCTGTATCTGGCGCATTACTCCAGGGTATTGACCCACATCGCTTCCCGTCTTACAGAGAAGGAGCACATCGCAGCTTTCATTCGTTTTGCTTCGGACGGCATAGAGGTCGAAGAGGCGCTACACGGCTCCTTCCTGAAAGGTGTCGTTCCGGCTCCCGAAGAGATCAGTCCGACATGTCTGCTCTACACCTCGGTGCTGCAAGCTCAGGCCTTAGCTCCGGTCGAAGTGGAAGCCGCTGCCGTGCTTCCCTGCTTCTGGGTTTATCAGCAGGTCGGGCAGCAGATCATCGCCCGGCAGCAGGGAAGTGCGAATCCCTATGCACAATGGATCGAAACCTATGCCGACCCGACCTTCGCCGAAGCGACTGCCCGAGCCATCGGAATCTGCGATGCACTGGCCGAAAAAACCGGACCGGAAACCCGGCACCGGATGACCGACACATTCCTGCGCTGCACCAAGATGGAATGGATGTTCTGGGACAGCGCCTGGCGTCTGGAAAGCTGGAAGATATAGCAAGTATTAATTCAAATAAATGTCCCAATAACCTGATTAACAAAATCTATTATGAAAAAACACTATAAGCGGGCCCTGACGATCGCCGGAAGCGATCCGAGCGGCGGAGCAGGCATTCAGGCCGATCTGAAAACCTTCTCGGCCTGCGGTTGTTACGGGATGTCGGCCATCGTCGCCGTCGTGGATGAAAATACAGTGGGCGTCACGGGTGTACACCCGGTGCCTGTGGATTTCGTCACCGGGCAGATTCGATCCGTACTGGACGATATCGGAGCCGACGCCGTCAAAATCGGCATGCTGCACTCATCGGAACTGATCCGGGCCGTACGGCAAACCCTGGCCGCATACGATATCCGCAACGTCGTCCTTGATCCGGTGATGGTCGCCACCTCCGGCGACCGGCTCCTGCAGGAGGAAGCGATCGCCACGCTCAAGGAAGAGCTGATACCGTTCGTGCGGGTCATCACCCCGAACATTCCGGAAGCGGAGATTCTGCTCGGGCGCAAGATCGCCGGACAGGAGGAGCTGCCGCAAGTAGCTCGCGAACTCTCGCTCGGACGCAAGGTGTCGGTGCTGCTCAAGGCCGGGCACCTGCACGACGCCGAGCTTATAGACGTATTCTACAACGCCGAAACCGACGAGGCGACCCCTCTGCGCTCCATGCGGCTCGACACGCCCAACACGCACGGCACGGGCTGCACGCTCTCCTCGGCCGTAGCGGCCTTCCTGGCCCAGGGACTGCCTCTGGACGAAGCGGTTGCCTGCGCCAAAGAGTACATCAACGCGGCGATCATCGCCGGGGCAGCCTACGAAATAGGTCACGGGCACGGTCCCGTACATCATTTCTTCAACTTTTGGGAATAATGCGCCGGGAAACCGGAACGGTGGAAATATTGTGCGAAATAGGGATATTATTCGAAAATATCCCTATTTTTGTTTATTCGAATAACGCATAAAATACGAAAAGATATGTCAATGGTTTTCAAATTCCGTATGTTGAGCGACGAAAACGACCATTTCGTCCGCGACTACGAGGTGCCGTACGATATGACGCTGCTCGGGTTTCACGAGTTCATCACGCGCTCGCTCGGCTATGAAGAGGGAATGGTATCGTTCTTCACGGCCGACAAGCAGTGGAATCGGTTGCGCGAATTCACACTGATGGACATGGGAGATAATTCAGAGGACGCTCCTCTGCCGATGGCGGACATAACGCTCGGTCAGTTGATTCACAACAATCGCGACCAGCTGATCTACCAGTTCGACCTCATGGGCGACCGGGCATACTACCTCGAACTGACCGAAGCCAAAAAGCCGGAGCAGGGGATGGAATATCCGCGCGTAGCTTTCGAGCACGCCCCGGCTCCCGATCAGTTCGACCCCGATGCCAGCGAATCGGAAGGCTCTATTTTCGAGGAAATGATGGGCGACTTCAGCTCCTTCGAAGGCGACGACAATTACAGCGACGATGACTGACAAGCGGCTCGTCGTTCTGGTCGGCGCAACGGGATCGGGTAAAACGGATCTGAGCATTCGCCTGGCGAAGCATTACCGGGCGCCGATCCTTTCGACCGATTCACGACAAGTGTATCGGGGAATGCCGATCGGTACGGCACAACCCACCGACGAACAATTAAAAACTATTGAACATCACTTTATTGCCATATTTGACATCCACCATGACTTCAACTGTGGACAATACGAAGTGCAGGCGCTCGAACTGCTTCGGCAACTGTTCGTACGGCACGATACGGTAATCGCGGTCGGAGGATCGGGATTGTATGTGAAGGCTCTTTGCGAAGGGATGGACGACCTGCCGGAAGCCGACCCGGCACTGCGGGAAACGCTCCGGCAGCGACTTGCGGACGAAGGACTCGAAGCGCTGGGCGAAGAGTTGAAGCGGCTCGACCCGGTTTATCATGCACAGGTCGATCGGAGCAATCCGGCACGTGTCGTGCGGGCACTGGAGGTATGTCTTCAAACCGAACGTCCCTATTCGGAACAGCGGACGAAGCCCCGACGCGAACGGAACTTCCGAATCCTTAAAATCGGAACCGACGTTCCCCGTGCCGAACTCTACGAGCGAATCGATCGCCGCGTGGACGAAATGCTGGCAGAAGGACTGGAGGCCGAAGCCCGTCGGCTCTATCCCTACAAGCACCTGAACGCCCTGCAAACGGTAGGGTATAAGGAGTTGTTCGACTACTTCGACGGAAGATGCAGCCGCGACGAGGCAGTGGAGCTTATCAAACGAAACACGCGCCGCTACGCCAAACGACAGCTCACCTGGTTCCGCCGCGACCCGGAAATCTTCTGGGTCCCGCCCGGCGATACCGATAAAATCATCGCATATATCGACGGGACGTTGTAAATCAGTAAATTTTTGTTACTTTTGTCCCGTCTTTTTCCGAAGACGGCTGCTCGGATGGTGGAATAGGTAGACACGCCGGACTTAAAATCCTGTGGCCAGCAATGGCCGTGCGGGTTCGATTCCCGCTCCGAGTACGGACCGACCGTTAATCGCAAGATTAGCGGTCGGTTTTATTTTCACAGATCGCAATCTGACGTCATATAGAGAGCGGTACGTTTTCGACCGGATTTCGACTTTCGAACAATCGCCAGCCGTACGATATTTTCGGACGACAGCAACCTTGATTTAACTCTTAATAAGAAAAAGCGATATAACACAAACCGCTACCTGTCGGAAAATGGAATTTAATCCTCGCCATATTTATTCGGAAGCAAGAAATTTGCAATTAAAAATATTTAGTTATCTTTGCCACACAATCCGACAACCGATCATCCGATCGGTTTCATCACCCACTTAATACATCCGACACTTTATTTGGACAAATATGCAAGACCTTAAAGCACTCGAAGGCAAGAGTCTGGCTGAATTGCGTGAAATAGGCAAGGCACTGGGGATCCCCCACCTTATGATGAAAAAAAAGGACCTTATCGAAAAAATACTGGATTTCACGAAAGACGGAGGCACTCCGGCTGCCGAAATGCAGCAAAGCCCCGCCGAAGCTCCCAAGAAAACCCGTCGCCCGCGTATCGCCAAGACGGAATCCACTCAGGCCTCCGTCGAAATACGGGAGCAACCCGCCGCACAGACCACGACGACACCGACTCCCGCAGCGCCAAAAGAGGGCGGTAAACGCCGTGGCCGTCCCTCCCGCAAGGAACAGGCCGCCCCTTCATTCGCAGGCACAGATACTTCCAAACCAGAGATAAAAAAAATCGCCCTGGACGGCGAAACGTGTCCAGGAATGCACGAGGAACCGCAGACACTCCCCACAACGCATCCAACGGAAGAGATCATTACCAAAGACGATTTTGCGGGAGAAATCGCCGGTGAAGGCGTTCTGGAGGTAATGCCGGACGGCTACGGGTTCCTGCGCTCGGCAGACTACAACTACCTGAACTCCCCGGACGACATCTACGTTTCTCCTTCGCAGATCAAGCTCTTCGGACTGAAGGCGGGCGACACGGTGACCGGCACGATCCGCCCGCCCAAAGAGGGCGAGAAGTATTTCCCGCTGGTGCGCGTGACGGACATCAACGGACTGGAACCGGAGTACATCCGCGATCGCGTACAGTTCGAATTCATGACCCCGCTTTTCCCGAGCGAAAAATTCTGTCTCACGGGCAACGGCCACAACAACCTCTCGTGCCGCATCGTGGATCTCTTCTCGCCGATCGGCAAGGGGCAGCGTGCGCTGATCGTCGCCCAGCCCAAGACCGGTAAAACGGTGCTCATGCAGTCGATCGCCAACGCCATCGCCGACAACCATCCGGAAGTCTATATGATCGTACTGCTGATCGACGAGCGTCCGGAGGAGGTAACCGAAATGGCACGCAACGTAAAGGCCGAAGTCGTGGCTTCGACCTTCGACGAACAGGCTTCGCGTCACGTCAAAGTCGCCGAAATGGTACTCGAGAAAGCCAAGCGCATGGTCGAATGCGGACACGACGTGGTGATCTTCCTCGATTCGATCACCCGCCTGGCACGCGCCTACAACTCGGTGCAGCCCGCTTCAGGCAAGGTACTCTCGGGCGGTGTGGATGCCAACGCGCTGCACAAACCGAAGCGTTTCTTCGGCGCGGCCCGCAACACGGAAGAGAAAGGCTCGCTGACAATCATCGCCACAGCCCTGATCGACACCGGTTCGAAGATGGACGAGGTGATCTTCGAAGAGTTCAAAGGCACGGGCAACATGGAGCTTCAGCTCGATCGCAAGCTGGCCAACAAGCGCATATATCCGGCCGTCGATGTAATTGCATCGGGCACCCGCCGCGAAGACCTGCTGCTGTCGCGCGAAGTGATGAACCGCACGTGGATTCTGCGCAAGTATCTCTCGGACATGACCCCGGTGGAAGCGATGGAGTTCCTGCAAAAACAGATGAACCTCACGGACAACAACGAGGAGTTTCTCGCCACGATGAACCATTAAATCCTATAAAACTATGCTTCGGATGCTATTCATCTCGCTCTTATGCCTGCTGGGAACGACCAGGGCACAGGCTTGGGGACCAAAAGGGCACGACGTGGTCGCCTACATCGCCGAATGCAACCTCACGCCCGAGGCCGCAGAGAAAATCGACAAGATCCTCGGCGGAGCCTCGATGGTATATTGGGCCAACTGGCTCGACTCGGCAAGCCACACGCCGGAGTATGCCTACACCGCGACCTGGCATTATGCCAATGTCGATGAAGGTTTCACTTACGAGACCATGACGAAGAATCCGGACGGGGACATCGTCGAGGCCATCGACCGGATCGTGGCGGAACTCAAGGGCGGTCAGCTCGACCCGGCCCAGGAGCAACTCTACCTGAAAATGCTGGTACATCTGGTCGGCGACCTGCACCAGCCGATGCACACGGGACATTTGAGCGATCGGGGCGGCAACTCCGTTCCCGTACGGTTCTTCGGCCGGGAGAGCAATCTCCATGCAGTTTGGGACAGCTCCCTGCCCGAAGCGGCCCACAAGTGGAGCTATACGGAGTGGCAGAACCAACTCGACCGCCTGACAGAAGAAGAGGTTGCCCGGATTCAATCCGGCACACCGCTCGACTGGTTCGAGGAGAGCAATGCGATCTGTCGGGAGATATACGTTGCAACACCCGAAGGCAGCGATCTTTCCTACGACTACATCGCTAAGTATGCCCCGGTAATCGAGCGGCAGTTGCTGCGTGGAGGACACCGCCTGGCAGGTCTGCTGAACGAGATATACGGATAGCGCTCTTTTCCGTAAAAGGAAATCGCAAAAAAGCCGTCGCTATTCGAGCGACGGCTTTTTGGTTGAGCGAAATTTACTCTTCATAAAAAATTTCCAATATACTTGTTAATTCATTTTCTTGAAATTTATCGATCCGGGAAATATACTCGCCATCCATTTCGTAACGGTAAGTCGTAACCCCGTCTTCTCCATAGTCTATCTTGACCGGCAGGGTTTTGAATCGGTTTCCACCTGCGCCGAACAGATAAATCCGATCGAGATCAGTCTCGTCTATGAAATCGCTCATACCGAACAGGTCTATATTCAGATTGTTGAGCTGTACCGGGTCATTTTCGTAGATGGCATTCCCACCATACCACTCTTGAGAGCTTTCTTTTTCTTGCACTCGAACAAGACTGCCGTCGATAACGGTATAGACCGACTCGGCACTATATTCGCCACCGGGATTTTCAACCCATGTACTTTCAGCGATATATCCATTTTCATCGTAAGAGAATGTGTAGTCGGAAAGATAGACGCCTCCGCCGGGTATGCTGGTAATGGCGGTAGTTCGCCCGTCTGCTAATGCATATATTGACTGCGCTCCTTCCGGTTCTGTTACGACGATCCGATCCGGCGCATATTCTATGGTCGTTACTTCATCCTCGAAAGATTCGTCAGGAGCTCCTTCGAAATTATATTGCTGGTCCGTTTCCGTAATGGTTACGATACGTCCTTCGGCATCGTAAGTATAGCGTAATACAAAGGTCATATCCTCCTCCCACGTAACGCGAACATGCGAAATTCGGGTCGGCAGAATCGCCGGTTCCTCTTCGTCCCCGCCGGGAGTATTCGGCACTTCGGGAAAGTGAAGAACACCCAGTATCCATTCGCCGCCGTCTTGCTTCAACAAGATGTTCTGCTCGCCCGACACATCAGGGGCCGTGAAGGTCACGGTCGTAGCCGTTACGTCGGTTACTTCCGCCTGTACATCGGCGGCACGGGTTATGGCCCGTAGCCAGATTTCACTGTTTGCGGTAAATCCCTGTCCCTGAATCGTTACAGACGAGCCGGGTGATACAGGATTTTCCTCGCTCGATGCGGGTACGCTCACTTCAGTTACGGGGCACGGGAGATTATCACCGCCCTCTTCCTTGTCACAACCGCAGAACAACACCGCAGCCATGACGAAAAACAAAAACTTTCTCATAATACAATATTGATTCTTCCCGATACCCCGAAGAAGACAAACACTAAAGAAGTGTGGGTATCGTGACTTTGTTTTTAGTTGATAGGTTCTGGTAAACCGTGAGCATAAAAACAAGCAACAATCCCACACTGTACACGAATGCACAGAGCAAGGGCTTCGGCTTGTTCTCTGCTCGAAAAATTTACCAGATTCATCAACGAGAACAAACTCAAACACTTCTCATGTTCAAGCAAATATATGTCTGTCCGCCGAAACGGACGGGACAAAGATACCGATTTTTCCTGAAAAAGAAGTGTTCACCGCCTGAATTTAGGGATTGTTGCCGCAGACAAATTTACAGATTATTTGTGTCTTAAAAATACAGACAACTACTTCGTCAGTTCCTCGGCAAATGAATGATACGAAAAAACCGTACCTGCGGCAACTCGGTACGCAAGATGTTTTTATCTTTTAATCGGTTCCGCAAAAACCGCACTTTCTGAAAAAAGGGAAACGCTCCCCGTCACGGCAGGTCACAGGTCGTACAGAAACTCCATCACATCGACCGCATCCGGATAGTCCGAAAGTGTAGGCTGCTGTGATCGGCCGAAAGGAACCCGACGGCTGTGGTCGATACAGTCGGAAACCACGCACTGCAACTCCGCATCGTGTTCCCGAAGCCAAGCTGCGACCTGGGAGAGATCGTCGTATTCGACCACGGACACCTCACTCAAAGCCTGCGGAAATTCCGACTGGCGGATCAACAGCGCGAATCCCAAATCAAAAAACGGATCGCCACACATTTCACGCAGGGCCTTGCGCTGACGATAATTATTCAAGTATTTGGGGTTCATTCGTCGAGAAGCAAAACGAAGAGAAATACCTCGAGGTACGAAAATCAGAGAAACGTTCCGACATCCCAGGCCCGAATAGGAGAAGATATCGTCGGACAAAGCCTCCAGTTGCCCGGACGTTTCCCGCCCGTTCAAGACCGCGACCGAATGGCGATTACCGCGCAAAAGAGTTTTGACCCCGGCATACAGGCTGCGAAAATACCGGTTGGCATTATCGCTGCCGGTGGCGATCACGGCATCGAAAGGTGTGGTCCCGTCATACACTGCCACCGGGATATCCGGCTCAATCTTTTTCAGTTGGTCGATGACGAAACTCATCAACACCGCATCTTTGCTCGACATTTTCACCAGGCAGCGATGTCCGGCCGTAACGACACACAACAAATCGAAAAAGCCGACCAGCGGAATATTGCCGGCCATGACGACCAGAACGGTACGGGACAGCAGGGTAGCGGGGCGCTCGTAGCACGCCAGCCAACGCTCGATCTTATCACGCGATAGGAACTCCTCGCGGATCGACCGCACGGCATCGACAATCTCTTCCGGCTCGAACCAATCGTTCTTCTGGCAGGCCCGCGCGATAACCTCACGGCTCGCAGCATCCTGTCCGAACGAAGAGAGGCGTGCACCCAATTCCGCCCATATATCTACGGGAGTCTTCATCGGCACAAAGATAGTATAAGCCGCGTGCAAAAACAAGTCTGCCTGAATCATACTGCAGCCTTGACAAAGAGAGGCAGAAATTTGGTTTATCGAATTTTTTCGTTACCTTTGCTCCCGCATTTGCGGAAATAGCTCAGTTGGTAGAGCACAACCTTGCCAAGGTTGGGGTCGCGAGTTCGAGTCTCGTTTTCCGCTCCGAAAACGGACGACTAAATCCTTACAGCAAGCTAATCAGCGAGTTGTAAGGATTTTTCGTTTGTAGCGGTTAACGAGTTGCTAACTGATCTTTTGCGCCGTATTGCACGGTATCTCACTTTGAAAAAGAACTTATGTCACAAATATAGTGATTTTTTCTGTAAATATTTCATCACGACACATTTTGTCGTGTAACTCATATATCTTTGCCAAAAAGACCAATACGTATGGCAAAGATCAATCAAATACGTCGTTTGGCAATCATCGTTTCAAAACTTAACAGCAAACATTACGTTCCGGCTGAAGAGTTAGTTGATTATGTCTCCTATACAATCAGGGCACGTTATTCGGATACGGCTGGCTGTACACTGCGGACCTTACAACGTGATTTCAGAACGATTGAAGAGTTATTCGGGGTTACTATCCGTCATGACAAGCTCTGTGGATACTATATTGACGAGAGGTATGGAAGCGCAGAAGATTACGAAGCATTGCTGCTGAATTTTGAACTGCTCAATGCAATCGATTCAGACAGCACTATTCAAAAATATCTACTCCCGGAACATCATCGGGCGATTATTCTGCCGAATATCGCTGAATTACTCGATGCCATCAGAAACCGGCATCCGGTAGAATTCGATTATATATTAGTCCGCCATGGCGGTAAGGTGGTTCGCAAATGTTTACATCCCTATTTTCTGAAAGAATCCCAACAACGCTGGTATCTGATCGGATATGATACCGATGATAAACTCAAAGCGTTCGGACTCGACCGGCTTTCCAGTTTGCGAATTTTGTCCCGGGAGCGATTTATGCGTAACGATACGATTGATATTCCGGCATTGTTCCGTGAGAGCTACGGCATTTGGAATAACCCAGAAGATCCTGTTGAAGAGATTGTACTTAAATATGATGTTTTGGACGGAGCTTTTGTTAAGACTATGCCAATACATCCGACGCAGGAGTTGCTCGACGATTCATCCGACGGGATTACCATACGTTTACAACTGCGTATTACCAACGATTTCGTCATGGCTTTGTTAGCTCGCAGCCGTTCTGTCGAAGTCATAAGACCGGTTTCACTTCGGCAGCGAATTTACGAAATTTATTGCCAGGCGCTTGAACGCAATAAACCTACATGCAATGAATGACAGGAACAGCTTTTGGAACGAATCGACAGGAGAACGGCTGATCGGATGCTTAGGGGGCTCAATAGGTATACTATCGCTGCTATGTGTAGTAAGTGTGATCGTGCATCATTGCAATCGTCCTGTCCCCACAACAACCGCCGCCCCCTGGCTCAACGACGATCTATCACGTCCTGTAACCGACATAAAGGAACTCGACTATAACCGTCGCCTGATTATTTATCGAGATGAGGAACCCCGACGGCAATTACAGAAATTCGAATACCCTAAGGACGAGCGAATATATGGTGAGTCTCAAAACCTATACGAAGACTACTACGAAGAGATATATGAATATTTTCACGATTAAAAACAGTTGATCTATGAAACCTTATGAATTTGAACAATTGGTCTGCGATCATTATAGGCAAAAAGGCTATCGCGTACAGACAACTTCTGCTTCGAATGATTATGGCATCGATGTATTTGCAGAGAAAAAAGGAGAGAAGATTGCCGTACAAGTCAAGATGTACGGCGGATCAACGCGCAAGGTCAACCGGCAAACAATGATGGAACTTTATGGTGCAGCGGCTTATTTCGATTGCACGAAAGCCGTACTGGCAACAGACGGAGAAGTGCTTACCGATGCTAAAGAAGTAGCGCATAAACTCGGAATCGATATTCTATTTATCCAGCCAGACCGGAAAATCTCCATGCCGAGCGCATCGTCGGCTGAGTGGAGTTTAGCCGACATCATATGGGAGAAATACATCATGCCTCTTGCCGGAAAAACATTGACGCGCGATAACGGTAAAACAAATCGCATTGTAAATGTAGATTGGAGCGGTATAGAACGTATCACATCCAACGGAAAGCACCAAAAGATCGGAATTGAGATTTTTCGTTTCACAATGGACAGGCTCTTTACGACAGGACGGATTACGCGCGATGAGATTAATCAGAATTATGCAAAACGCGCGTCATCGGGTATTGTATTGATTCTTTCACAGGCCCCTTGTTTCCGGCTCGTAAAACAGCCTGCGGCATTGGAATTAGCAGAAGAATATCCGCTTTACAGCATGGTGTTGAACCACCTGTCGCAAGTTAAGTAAATATAACCGTTCAATTCAGCACGAATCATTGATATACAATACCCCTTTGTGAGTTTTGCTATTGTCGAAAACATTTTCTAATTTTGTGGAACTGTCCCGAATGGGTGGCAATATATTAGTTTAGTGAAAGTGTTTCGCTGAATCCTCGATAGGAAATCTGGTAAATGTTATTCTACAAATGATTAATCGTTTGTATATCATCATAATAGCATTTTGTTCAACTTGTAAGGGAAACAAAACAGGAACAAAATCAAGGATTTAAGCGATTCTCCGTTTTTCGCATTTCACTTAGTTTCATCCTTTACACTTGGTCGTACTAAAAGTGTTTTTCAAGCCATTTTTTCCTGACAACTAATCGCTCTTCTGAGAATATATTGTTGAAGCGCATTGATGAATTGTTGCAGCCAAAAGAGAAAATGACAAACGTCAGTCTTATGGGTATATCCTTATTAGATTTTGTTCTTCGCAAAGGTAACTATTTCTATCAAGTCATAGGCATATGGAAAGGCAAATATGCCTACCTAAATTTAGTTTACTTTGATTTAGCATATATATAGGCTAATAGACTAAACTAAACTGGTTTTTCAATGGATTTCCACATTCAACCCTGCATAAATGCACAGCCAAAAGAGAAGATAACTTTACTACATATTTCTCTTTTCGCTGCAAATTTATAGGACGAATAAAGAAGTTTAAACACCCAACAATTTTAGAGGGTTAACTAAGTCTATCACTCTGAAAGTAGATAATCAGCTTATATATATAACTTGCAGAATAAAGTGTTATTTGCGATTTTGAGTAATTTTATTGTGACTCTGACGTTTATATTATTTATCCTTATAGTTCATTTACTTTAATCTAGCCAATTGTCCTTAATAAATGCAACAATTCTATCTCGGCGTTCTGATATTTGTATTTCATTCCATTTCTTTTCGCTCTTTAATGTCTCATATATCTCTTTGTGAGAATAAAAAATACTATTATACATCTCCACTACACCATCATTTGCCGGATTGTGATTTTTCTTGGCAGAGTTATTCCCCCATGTAAGAAGCGATAGATTACCTATATTATTGAGATATTCATTACAAAATTCTTCGGAATATTCTACAAAATCAGGTGTTTGAGGGGTAATATGGTCTAATGTATTCGATACAGACACATCACGGAATACATTAGTACATTCATCTGGAGACAGTAAAGGCTGGCGTGCCTTAGCACGTAAGTAGTTTTCATATTTATAGAGTACATATCTCAGTTCTCTACGATAATGATACTTATTTGCAGTGAAGTAGCGCAGACAATCTCCATTAAAATTCCAATACTCCTTAAACCCATGGCAGCACTTGTATGTAAGGTCTGCTATAAGATTGTCATATTCATCAGGTTTATATTTTTTCGCTATGGATATTAAATTGTTGGTACGATAGCCACCTAGTGTATAAGTCATTTTGAATAATATTTTCTCCACTAATTTCAGTGCGTTATCAATAGCTGGAATATTTCTTACATCTATTCCGTTGCTATTATAATGGCAAAGTTTGAGTACCAATGGCATTGAATTAGCCTTATCAAGAATACATACATCAGCTATGGGGCTATTGAATAGATGCCAAGTATTCTCTATTTCACACATTAAAGAATAAGAACAGCATAGTTCACTTACAAAAGAATTAATCCACTGCGTTTTATCATCAGCACGAAGCAAACTTTCTTTTATTGCATCTAATGGAGAATCATAACTTGAAAGAAATGCCGAACAATGGTATCCTAAGACTGAATCTTCTTTGGTTTCAAGTCTTTCAATATAGTTGTAAATTGAAGCAAACTTAGCTTCTACAGAGTGGATGTTACTAATTGCATTAGTGGTATTATTCCTGTATATTTGATGCATTAGAAAAGCTTTCAACTTCTCTAATGTAGTCAATCCCAAGCCTCGGTCATTTTGGAAGGCAAAGATTTGAGTTGCCGTAAGTTTTGCAGACTCACCACTCAATAAAAATGTTGTTATGATGGCATTGTCGATTACATGAAACCACTTAAAAAGAGTTCCCTCCTCAGTTTGTGTAGCCATTTTTTCTTCAAAGAAACTTGAGGCTTCACGAATACGTCGTTCTGATCTTCTTCCAGTTTCTATCCTATAATCGCTATCACATTCAATAATTAATCGGTTAAAAAAAGAGGAATCTTCAGGGACAGTCTCAAACTTTTGGCTTCCATAACGCGGTTGAAGGTATCGCTCGTATATTTGTTCAGTAGCATATTGCATATTATTATAATCGAATCTTACAATCTTACGTTTACGCAATTCTTTCACTAAACAACTCATAAAGATGACCGTTGTAGTCAACCTTTGCTGTCCATCAATTAGCTCATATCTATTTCCTTGAGTTTTTTCAAAAAGATAATGACCAAGAAAATAGCTCGAATTATCAGGTTGGTCGATAATATCATTCAGAAACATATCAACCTGACCAACACGTCCATCTTTGCCCACTCTCCAAGAATAAGCTCTTTGATAACTTGGTATAACGAAAGTTATCATATCTTCTCCAAACAAGCGTCCGATAGTTGTTTGATTGTCCATTTTGTATTTAAAATTCCAATAACAATTTTATAAGTGTATGTGAATAGGGTGTACATGTTTGGTACACCCTATTTTACATTTAATATGCAGAGCGGGTATTTATCTTTTTACCAGTTCTATCATAGGTGTCCAGCCAAGCACTTCTTCTCACAATGAAAGTGTCACCTGAAATACTCACAAATGAACCGATGGATTCACTAAGCGTTTTGTACTTTTTACCTGATTCATCATATAAATCGTACCATGCGCTTCGCCTTACAACGAAAAAATTAGCAGCCCAACCAAGTACCTCACCGATACTTTCGCTGAGTGTCTTTTGTTTTTTTCCACGTTCGTCATAGATGTCATACCATGCACTACGACGTTCAATCATTGAAATAGCCATAATTAAATTAAGTGGTCTTACAGCTCCTTTGGGACCTTTTAAAGTTAAAAATGGGAAGCGTGGAACTGTATGCCACACTCTTACTTGAAGGTCGTAGGAAACCTTGGATACAGATGTAACAATAGCAGCCCACGCTATAGCGTGAGAACCACTATGCTATCTTTGTATCCAATTTGAAAATTTCCTACGTTTTCAAGTACAGGATAAGCATAACGCTTCTTTCTTTTCTAATATGTCTTGGAAAGGAGTTACCTCAAATCCAACGCAAAAATAATCAAAAGTTTCGGCAATACCTTGCTACCGAGTGATTTTTTATGCGTGAGAGTGCCAACTGCGCAAGATTTATAATTTCTTGTCCTTATCTGTCGCTTTTGTCGGCATAACCATAGTTTTGGGACCGCCCGATGTGGTCGGTTTCTTCTAAAATATTATTTCTTTTTGCTTGGGCATATTGTGGAGCAACAGTTTTCAACGAGAAAAAGAATCCCGTTCTATTTAACTGATACCTTCATAAAAATATTGAATAATAAATTTGTCAAAAGGCATTATATCTTTAAGATTTGAAATGAGGTTCTTTGGACTTATTGTTTTAAATTGTATGATAATTTCAGAAATTTCCTTAGTATCATCCTCCAAATTAATTAAACCAGAATCTTGAATCTTGCGACTGATCATTCTTGGCAACCCATACTCTTCTAGTTGATATACGAGTTTTGGAAGGAATGCGTTAGATGCCCGTCCTATAAAGAGAGATATGTCGGGAGCTGCCGGATCGAAAGATTTTTTCAAAATATTAATGACAGATAAAGTTGTGCATAAGTTGTATGAAAGGTAACGTTCAGCTGCGAATAAGTCTTCGTAACTAATTTTATATCCGTCCTTTTCTAATTCATCATAGATGAATGCCACAGAATGAGACCAATTCTTTGGCATTTTCCATATAGCAAGTTTTATCAATCCTCCCATTTTATCACCAAGGAGATTAATGACATCTTTAATAGGTTCACGCCAATTATATGTATTAGTTGCTGCAAGGGCAGCATAATTTTGGGGCCAGGCAGGGTCTGCCTTTAACTTTCTTACCAAAGTTTTTATGAGTTTGGAATCACAAGATTTGAAAGCAGGGAGCCTACGGATGTTGTTGAAGTTTTCTCGTCCTAAAGCTTTTATCATAAAAGACTCATACTCTTTAATACGGTCATTCTGCTCTTCGTTGATTTCTACGCCCGGATTTGCTGAATCCAGAGATTCAACAACCTCTTCCGGAAAATCGATCTCGAGGGTTGTATTTTCTTGTACAGGAGGTTCTTCCAACAAATACACCTTTCCCACAAAATACTTGAACATACGACCTGCACGGCCAATGATGTTCCTATAAGTAAAATAGTCAAACTTGCACGAGCCATTCTTGTTAGACCAAACAACTACTTGTTCGGCTTGAGTATTTACACCTTCAATAATCGAAGATGTGGAAACCATTGTGTCAATACCTTCTTCTTGCTCAAAAAGTTTGACCTGTATTTGACTCAATGATCTGTGCATCTTGCCATTATGTACCCCAATTCCTCTTTCACTTAACTTGCATAGCGAAAATTTACGTCCATAATTAACTCTAAGCCAATCGTTGAAATCCTGAAGAAGTGAGGTCTTTTTTACCGCTAAATCATTGGCAAGGATATTCGAGATTGTATCGATATTCTTATAACTGCCGGCATAGATCAGCGTTTTTGCTCTCTTTTTTTGTAAAATTTTCAGAAGATGTCCTTTTTTAAATTGCTCCTTGTCTGCGCTTTTGGGCAAATTCTTATAAAGATGGGCCGCCTTTGTAATGACTGTTTTAAAGTCCGTTAAACGCATAAACTGCATTCCTTCGGTAAAGACGTTGTCAGAAATTTTATGAATGTTGGGAGCAAGGTAATACCGTTGTCGAGAAATTTTCCCCAATTCTATCATCGCACTTAGCAGAGAGGAACTTCTGGAGTCATCGAACATGGAACTTGCCTTGTAGAACTCATCCACGATGAGCATGTCAATCTTTTCAAGCTTATCGAAATAAGCAAAGCTGCGTTCTTGCGGAAAGATAAAAATGTTTCTTTCTGTAATGGTGGCATCCGTGGTAGTAATTATCTTATAGAAACGAGAAAACTTATGTTCAATCCTGCGGCGTGTTTCATCCGCTAAGGCTATCGTTGGAACGATTATAACCACATTGTCCGGTTTTCTGATTGAAATGAAAGCGTCGATGATAAAACTTTTGCCAAAACTCGTAGGGGCACTCACAGCGATATTCTCGCCAAGCAATAGGCGCTTCAAAACACGAGACTGGGCACTATGCAGTGTTACGGGTGTTTTATCGCCAACATCTGCTTTGAATGCCTCGACCACGACTTGATCGTCCCATGATGCTGTCTTTTTATCGATATACCTTAGATTTGCGCAGTAAACAGGAGATGAGATAGAGTTGGTAATTTTGTAGAGAAGAGGTTAGCTAAAA
>ENA-UEQN01000564-UEQN01000564.1-human-gut-metagenome-genome-assembly--contig:-NODE-564-length-33498-cov-8.424194_pt1 | contig 33498 bp, 30 predicted proteins | sample MGYA00242940_ERZ507944 | MGnify/ENA primary metagenome ERZ507944 (study PRJEB26167, sample SAMN06115449) | human gut metagenome | host: Homo sapiens | place: China:Fujian | collected 2015-08-20... | reverse complement strand
CGATCAGGTTCAGCTCCGAGCAGGAGATCACAGCGCCGGTCTCATCCACCACACCGACCACACGATCGATGGCGTCTTTCATCTGGTAGATCACGCTCTGAAATACTCTATTGGCCATAAATGGATACCCCTTTTCCTCTTTTGTGCAAGCCGCAGGGGCGAGATTGTCGTTTTTAACAATTTCGCCGCTTTACATTATCTATTTTACACAAAAGAATTTACTTTTGCAACATATTTCACCAAAATATTTTTGACTTTCTTGGTGAAATTATCTTTCGGGGGTATTTTCAGGCCCAAAAAGCACTGTTTTGCGTGGTTCTTGTGAATATTTTACCGGCAAAATGTGATGTTTTTTTGAAAATCAGGTGAAAAGCAGTCAGGCTCCGGTGGTAATTGCTGTCACTTCCTCCGCAGAAAGCTCCCGCCACTGCCCCGGTGCAAGGGCCGGGTCCAGCGCAAGCCCGCCGATGGCATCCCGGTGCAGGGCGTTCACGCCCGCGCCGTACACACCGAACATCCGCTTGATCTGGTGGTACACCCCCTGCCTGAGCCTGACTTTCACGGTCAGGCCGTCCGGGGTCAGGGCTTCCACCTCTGCCGGGGAGAGGGCGGTGCCATCCGCCAGCGTCACGCCCTCGGCAAAGCCCCTGCGCATCTCCTCGGTCAGCGGTGTGTCAATGACCACCGTATAGGTCTTGGAGACATGGCGCTTCGGGGCAAGGATCTCGTGGGCGAAGCCGCCGTCATCCGTCAGCAGAACAAAGCCAGTGCTGGTCTTGTCCAGCCGGCCGGCCGGGAACAGCTCCCGCCGGGGGTAGGCATCCCCGATCAGATCCACCACGGTGGTATCCCGCTTGTCGGTGGAAGCGCTCACCACGCCCTCAGGTTTGTTGAGCATCAGGTAGACGAACTGCTGGTAAGCAAGCGGCGCACCGTCCACCGCCACGCTGTCCCCTTCCCTGAGCTGAATGTCCCCTTTTTTGCACACCGCGCCGTTCACCGTCACCCGTCCCCTGTTCAGCAGGGTCTTTGCCTCGCTCCGGGTGCATTGCGCCGTCTCGGCCAGATATTTGTCTAGTCGCATAGGTTCTCCTTTTCCGGTTATAGCAAAGCTGCGCCCTGCCCAAAGGCGGAGCGCAGCGATAGATTTTGCAGTTCAGTGGACCGGGAGTTTCTCCGAGGACCGTCCGCTGGGGTGGGACCCTGCTGCCGCAGGCAGTAGGGCGGGCGATGGAATGGCCCGAGCCGTGTCCGAGGAGAAACTCCCGGTCCACACCCTTAAACGCTCAGAGAAGCGTGCTGTTCCACAGCATCGGGATTGGCATCAAAGATGGGCTGGAGCACATTTGCAATGAACTCCTCCACCTGCTGGGGTGCACGGCCCACAAAGTTTTCGGGCACCAGACCGGCCACGATCTCCTCCTTGGTCAGGCCAAAGGCGGGGTCGGCTGCAACGCGGTCCACCATATCGTTGGGCAGGCCCTCTTCCTTGACCTGCTTGCCAGCGGCAATGGCGTGCTGGCGCAGGCGCTCGTGGAGCTCCTGACGGTTGCCGCCCTTCTCCACAGCCTGCATCATAATGTTCTCGCTGGCCATGAAGGGCAGCTCTGCCATCAGGCGGCTGCGCACTACCTTGGGATAGACCACGATGCCGTCGGTGACATTGAGCATGATGTTCAGGATGGCATCGGCAGCCAGGAAGCCCTCGGCCATGGCAACACGCTTGTTGGCGCTGTCGTCCAGAGTGCGCTCAAACCACTGGGTGCCGGTGGTGAAGCTGGGGTTCAGCACATCCACCATCAGGTAGCGGCTCAGGGCGCAGATGCGCTCACACCGCATGGGGTTGCGCTTGTAAGGCATGGCGGAGGAACCGATCTGGTTCTTCTCAAAGGGTTCTTCCATCTCCTTGAAGTTGGCCAGCAGGCGCAGGTCGGTGGCAAACTTCATGCAGCTCTGGGCAATGCCTGCCAGAGCGTTCAGGATAAAGGCATCCACCTTGCGGCTGTAGGTCTGGCCGGACACGGGGATCACGGCATCCGGGGCAAAACCCATCTCCTTGGCAATGGAAGCATCCACAGCGCGGATCTTGTCTGCATCGCCCTTGAACAGCTCCATAAAGGAAGCCTGGGTGCCGGTGGTGCCCTTGACACCGCGCAGCTGCAGGGTGGCAAGGCGGTGGTCGATCTCGGCAAGATCCATCACCAGCTCGTTGGCCCACAGGGTAGCACGCTTGCCCACGGTGGTGGGCTGTGCAGGCTGGCAGTGGGTATAGGCCATGCAGGGCATGTCCTTGTACTCCTCAGCAAAGCGGGAGAGCTTTGCCAGCACACCGATCAGCTTTTTGCGGATGAGTTCCAGGCCCTGCCGCATCACGATGATATCGGTGTTATCGCCCACGTAGCAGCTGGTGGCTCCCAGATGGATGATGCCGGCTGCCTTGGGGCACTGCTGGCCGTAGGCGTAAACGTGGCTCATCACATCATGGCGCACCAGCTTCTCGCGCGCAATGGCGACCTCGTAGTTGATGTCGTCCACATGGGCTTCCAGCTCGGCCACCATTTCGGGGGTGATATTGGTCAGGCCCTGCTCCATCTCGGCCCGGGCCAGCGCCACCCACAGGCGGCGCCAGGTGCGGAACTTGTTGTCATCCGAGAAGATGTACTGCATCTCATCGGAAGAATAACGGGTAGAGAAGGGGCTGATATAACGATCATGCTGTGACATTGGTTGTTTCCTCCTGAAAAGAGCCCTCTCAGACTCGCATTCGCTCGCCAGCTCCCCCAAAGGGGGAGCCAACGCATCTTACAGGTAAACGGCTGCAAATTTGCCGCCTCCTGCCTCAGAGCCGCCATAGCCTCTCCCTTTCGGGAGAGGTGGCAGCGCTCAAGCGCTGCCGGAGAGGGCTTTTTTTCTCTATTCTACCATCAAACCTTGAAATAGTCTACGCCGCCTTCAAAGATCGGCTGATATTTATCGCCGGTGACGTTCTTGTACAGGTACTCGCCGCTGCGCTCCGAGTGGCCCATCTTGCCGAACACGCGGCCGTCCGGGCTGGTGATGCCCTCAATGGCCAGCAGAGAACCGTTGGGGTTGTAGCGCTGATCCATGGTGGGCTCGCCCTCCAGATCAACATACTGGGTAGCCACCTGGCCGTTGGCAACCAGCTGATCCAGCACGTTCTGGGGTGCCACAAAGCGGCCCTCGCCGTGGCTGATGGCGATCTCGTACTCGCTGCCTGCATCGCAGTGGGACAGCCAGGGGCTTCCGGTGGAAGCAACGCGGGTGCGCACCAGCATGCTCTGGTGGCGGCCGATGGTGTTGAAGGTCAGGGTCGGGTCATAGGCCGTGATGGGGCGGATATCGCCGTAGGGCACCAGACCCAGCTTGATCAGGGCCTGGAAGCCGTTGCAGATGCCCAGCATCAGACCGTCGCGGTGCTGCAGCAGGTCGCGGACCGCCTCGGTGACCGCAGGACTGCGGAAGAAGGAGGCGATGAACTTGGCGCTGCCGTCCGGCTCGTCGCCGCCGGAGAAACCGCCGGGCAGCATCACGATCTGGCTCTCGCCAATGGCCTTGACCAGTGCCTCGCAGCTGGCGGTAACGTCCGCCGGGGTCAGGTTGCGGATGACCAGGATCTCGGGGTCAGCACCGGCGCGGGCAAAGGCCTTGGCGGTGTCGTACTCGCAGTTGGTACCGGGGAACACGGGGATGATCACCTTGGGCTTTGCCACACCGATCTTGGGGGCAGCGGGGGCGTTCAGCTTGCCGTTGATCTTTTCCACAGTGGGGCCTGCCTTGCGGTAGGGGTACACAGGCTCCAGCTTGCTCTCCCAGATCTCCTGCAGCTCTGCCATATCCAGCGTTTCGCCGCAGCTTTCAAAGGTATACTCCCTGGTGGTCTCGCCCAGCAGCTCACCTGCGGGGGAATCAGAGACCATTTCCAGCACGATGGAGCCGTACATGGGCTCGAACATCCGGTGGGTGGGCATATCAGCGCGCATCTTGAAGCCGATGTGGTTGCCCAGGCCCATCTTGAACAGGGCCTCAGCAATACCGCCGTAGCCCACGGCGCAGGCAGATGCCACCATGCCCTCTTCGATCATCTGCTCCACGATCTTGTAGTTTGCCTTCAGGGAGAAGAAGTTGGGGCAGCCGGTCTCGGGGTCCAGAATGGGCCGGATGAGGACAACAGTGCTCTCAGGCTTCTTGAACTCGGTGGAGACCACCTTGCTGGCCTTGCCGATGGCAGTGGCAAAGGAGACCAGCGTGGGGGGCACATCCAGCTGTTCGAAGGAGCCGGACATGCTGTCCTTGCCGCCGATGGAGGCAATGCCCAGACCCATCTGGGCATCCAAAGCACCCAGCAGGGCGGCCAGCGGCTTGCCCCAGCGCTCGGGCTTGGTGCCCAGGCGCTCAAAGTACTCCTGGAAGGTCAGGTAGGCATCCTCATAGCGGAAGCCAGAGGCCACCAGTTTGGTGACGCTGTCCACCACGGCCATCCGTGCGCCGATATACTGGTTGGCGCTCATCAGATAGGGGTTGTAGCCCCAGGCCATGCCGGAGCAGGTGTTGGTCTCGCCATCCACGGGCAGCTTTGCCACCATGGCGTTCTGAGGGGTCAGCTGGTGAGCACCGCCAAAGGGCATCAGGACGGTGGCGGCACCAATGGTGCTGTCGAACCGCTCAGAAAGGCCCTTCTTGCTGCAGATGTTCAGGTCGCCCACCATGTTCTTCATCTTCTGGCTGAAGGTGATGCCGGCCCACTGGGGCTGCCAGACGGTGCCCTGCTCCACATGGACGTTCTGGTGCTTCTCCGCACCGTTGGAGTTCAGGAACTCACGGCTGATGTTGACGATGGACACGCCGTTCCACACCATGTTCAGGCGCTTTTCCTCGGTGACCTTTGCCACGGGGGTCGCCTCAAGGTTCTCCTCGGTGGCAATGGCGATGAACTTGTCCACATCCTCGGGGGCAAGGGCCACAGCCATGCGCTCCTGGCTCTCGCTGATGGCCAGCTCGGTGCCGTCCAGGCCGTCATACTTCTTGGTGACCTTGTTCAGGTCGATATACAGGCCGTCGGCCAGCTCGCCGATGGCAACGGAAACGCCGCCCGCACCAAAGTCGTTGCAGCGCTTGATCATCTTGCAGGCATCCTCACGGCGGAACAGGCGCTGGAGCTTGCGCTCGATGGGCGCATTGCCCTTCTGCACCTCGGCACCGCAGTGGTCCAGGCTGCTCAGATTGTGGGCCTTGGAGGAGCCGGTGGCACCGCCGATGCCGTCGCGGCCGGTGCGGCCGCCCAGCAGGACGATGACATCCCCGGGGGCGGGGCACTCGCGGCGGACATGGGAAGCGGGGGTCGCACCCACCACAGCGCCGATCTCCATCCGCTTTGCCACATAGCCGGGGTGGTAGATCTCATCCACCTGGCCGGTGGCAAGGCCGATCTGGTTGCCGTAGGAGGAGTAACCGGCAGCGGCAGTGGTCACCAGCTTGCGCTGGGGCAGCTTGCCGGGCAGGGTCTCGCTGACAGGCTTGAGCGGGTCGCCTGCGCCGGTCACACGCATGGCCTGATAGACATAGCTGCGGCCGGACAGCGGGTCGCGGATGGCACCGCCGATGCAGGTGGCTGCACCGCCGAAGGGCTCGATCTCGGTGGGGTGGTTGTGGGTCTCGTTCTTAAAGAGGAAGAGCCAGTCCTCATCCTTGCCGTTCACATCGCACTTGATCTTGACGGTGCAGGCGTTGATCTCCTCGGATTCGTCCAGATTCTTGAGGATGCCCTGCTTCTTCAGCTCCTTGGCACCGATGGTGGCAAGATCCATCATGCAGCGGGGCTTCTCCTCACGGCCCAGGTCGGCGCGCATGGCCATGTAGCGGTCAAACGCTGCCTGCACCACGGCATCGTCGATCTGGACATCATCCAGAATGGTGCCAAAGGTGGTGTGGCGGCAGTGATCGGACCAGTAGGTGTCGATCATCCTGATCTCGGTGATGGTGGGGTCGCGGTGCTCAGAGCGGAAGTACTCCTGGCAGAACTTGATATCGCCCAGATCCATGGCCAGGCCCTTTTCGTCGATGAACTTCTTCAGGCCCTCTTCGTCCAGCTCGTTGAAGCCCTCCAGCGTGGCCACAGCGGTGGGCATGGGATACTCCATCTTCAGGGCAGCTTTGGTCTCCAGCGAAGCCTCGCGGGCCTCCACCGGGTTGATGACGTACTTCTTGATCTCTGCCACCTGCTCCTCGGTCAGGGAACCCTCCAGCAGGTAGACACGGGCAGAGCGGACCAGCGGGCGCTCGCCCTGGCTGATGAGCTGGATGCACTCGGCGGCAGAATCGGCGCGCTGGTCGAACTGGCCGGGCAGGTACTCCACAGCAAAGGAAATGCCCTCGAATTCAGGCAGCTCCGCATAGGTGTTATCCACCGGCGGCTCACTGAACACGGTGGTAGCGCACTGGTTGAACAGTGCCTCGTCGATGCCCTCCACGTCATAGCGGTTCAGCAGACGCAGGCCGCTCAGGGACTGGATGCCCAGCAGGCTCACCAGCTCATTTTTCAGGCCCTGGGCTTCCACATCAAAGCCGGGCTTCTTTTCCACATAAATACGATAGACCATTGAAATCCATCCTTCCATCCGATGACTTTTTCTTATCAGAATCCTCGCCCTCTCAGGCGCTTCGCGCCAGCTCTCCCAAAGGGAGAGCCAACCCATATCCCAGATTTATCACCTGCTGACCATGAGCCGCCTTCGCCTCTCCCCTTGGGAGAGGTGGCATTGCAAAGCAATGACGGAGAGGGCGGGCACGTTTATCTTTCAGCAATCGCCTTTAATGCTCTCATACCAATATCCGTGCGCTTGTGCAGCTTTTCAAAACTGATCTTCTCAGCGGCGGCGTATGCCTGCGTGATGGCGGCGGTCAGGCGGGGCGCAGTTGCAGTCACGCCCAGCACGCGGCCGCCGTTGGTGACCAGCGTGCCGTCCTCACGCAGTGCCGTGCCGGAGTGGTAGACTGTGATGTTGCTCTCCCCTTCCAACTGGCCGTTGGTCAGGCCGGAAATGGGCTTGCCCTTTTCATAGGACACCGGGTAGCCGCCGGAAGCCAGAATGACACAGCAGGCCGCGCCCTCGGAGAATTTGACCTCGGTATCGGCCAGCGTGCCCTCGGTGCAGGCAGCCATGATCTTCAGCAGGTCACTTTCCAGCAGAGGCAGCACCACCTGGGTCTCGGGATCGCCGAAACGGCAGTTGTACTCGATGACCTTGGGGCCGTCCGGGGTGAGCATCAGGCCGAAGTACAGGCAGCCCTTGAAGGGGCAGCCCTCGGCGTTCATGGCCTGAATGGTGGGCAGGAAGATCTTTTCCATGCACTCGGCAGCAATGGCCGGAGTGTAGTAGGGGTTGGGGGCCACGGTGCCCATGCCGCCGGTGTTCAGGCCGGTGTCGTGGTCGTTGGCACGCTTGTGATCCATGCTGGAAACCATGGGCTTGACCACCTTGCCGTCGGTAAAGCTCAGCACACTGACCTCGGGGCCGGTGAGGAACTCTTCCACCACCACATGGTTGCCGGAAGCGCCAAACTTTTTGTCCAGCATGATCTCCTTCACGCCGTCGGCGGCCTGTTCCTCATTTTCGCAGATCAGCACGCCCTTGCCCAGTGCCAGTCCGTCCGCCTTGATGACCACGGGGTACTTGCCCTTTGCCTTGATGTAATCCATGACCTTGGCGGGGTCATCAAAGGTGGCATAATCTGCGGTGGGGATGCCGTATTTCTTCATCAGATCCTTAGAGAACACCTTGGAGGCCTCGATGCGGGCAGCGGCCTTGTCCGGGCCAAAGGCAGGGATGCCCACTGCAGCCAGTGCGTCCACCATGCCCAGCGCCAGCGGGTCATCCTGCGCCACGACCACATAATCAAACTTTTCCTCAGCGACAAAGGCCACCATGGTCTCTACGTCCGTAGCCTTGATGTTCTTGCATTTGGCATCATAGCTGATGCCGCCGTTGCCCGGAGCGCACCAGATCTCGCCGCAGTCCGGGCTCTTCTTCAGTGCCTTGATGATGGCGTGCTCGCGGCCGCCGCCGCCGACCACTAAGATTTTTTTAGCCATTTTAACATCTCCTAAAATATTCGTTTCTGCTTCTCTGTCAGCGTCCTCACCCTCTCAGGCGCTTCGCGCCAGCTCTCCCAAAGGGAGAGCCAAGACTGGCACTAACACCAACAGCTACTAACGGGATGCTGCCAAAGGCTCCCCCTTTGGGGGAGCTGGCAAAGCCGACAGGCTTTGACTGAGAGGGCGAACCAGTTTTCCTTTTAGTGATGGAACAGCCGGATGCCGCAGAAGGCCATGGCGATGCCGTACTTATTGCAGGTGTCAATGACCTGCTGGTCGCGGATAGAGCCGCCGGGCTGGACAATGGCGGTCACGCCGGAACGGCGGGCACGCTCGATGTTGTCGCCAAAGGGGAAGAAGGCATCGGAACCCAGGCAGACACCGGTAACATGGCTCAGGTACTCTTTCTTTTCCTCAGCGGTCAGGGGTGCGGGCTGCTCGGTGAAGGTCTCGGCCCAGACATCATCGCCGATGACATCCTCGGGGGTATCGCCGATGTAAACATCAATGGCATTGTCGCGGTTGGGCTTGGCGACATCGTCACGGAAGGGCAGGTTCAGCACCTTGTCCATGTGGCGCAGCTGCCAGTTGTCGGCCTTCTGGCCTGCCAGACGGGTGCAGTGGATGCGGCTCTGCTGGCCGGCACCCACGCCGATGGTCTGACCGCCTGCGGTGTAGCAGACACTGTTGGACTGGGTGTATTTCAGGGTGATAAGGGCAATGATCAGGTCCCGCTTCTGCTCCTCGGTCACGCTCTTGTTCTCGGTGACCCAGTTGGTCAGCATGGTGTCGGCGTTGATGGTCAGCTCGTTGCGGCCCTGCTCAAAGGTGATGCCGTACACCTGCTTGTGTTCCACAGGGGCGGGCTTGTAGTCGGGGTCAATGGCCACCACATTGTAGTTGCCCTTTTTCTTACCGGCCAGAATGGTCAGAGCCTCCGGCTCATAACCGGGGGCAATGATGCCGTCAGAGACTTCATGCTGGATGAGCTTTGCGGTGGGCACATCGCAGACATCGGAGAGGGCGATCCAGTCGCCAAAGGAGGACATACGGTCAGCACCGCGGGCACGGGCGTAAGCGCAGGCCAGCGGGGAGAGCTCAAAGTCCGGGGCAATGTGGTACATCCGGCGCTCCACATCGGTCAGGGGCAGGCCCAGGGCGGCACCCGCCGGGGACACATGCTTGAAGGAAGCGGCGGCGGGCAGGCCGCAGGCCGCCTTCAGCTCCTTGACCAGCTGGATGGAGTTGAGGGCATCCAGAAAATTGATGTAGCCGGGCTTGCCGTTCAGCACAGTCACGGGCAGGTCGGAGCCATCTTCCATATAGATGCGGCTGGGCTTCTGGTTGGGGTTGCAGCCGTACTTCAGTGCGAGTTCGTTCATTGATGCATCCTCCTTAAGTCTTCGTTATTCCGCTTCGGCATCGAGCTTTGCCAGCAGCTCCAACTCCTCGGGCAGCAGTTCAGGCTCCTCGGGGTCGTCCAGATCACTGTTGACAGCATCGTATTTGTTGAAGATCATATCGCCGGTCTCACCGCTGTCCAGATCGATGACGCGGGCAAACAGGCTGACCTTGTTGTCGGGGTTCAGGTTCTGCCACAGGCCATGGGCAAAATCACCGATGGTGCGGGGGCAGGCAAAGCGCAGGGGTTCGCCCTCAAAGCTGGGGATGGGGTTTCCGTTGTGCTTGTAGGTGCTGATGAAATGGCCCTCACCGGCCACAGGCTGGGGGTAATCAAAGAAATAGCGCTGGACGCTGTCGCCGTTGCCGTCGGCAGATTTCAGGATGCTCATCTGGTAGCTGCCATCAGCGTACACCACAGCGGAGATGCGGGGGGTGTAGTTGGGGCCGTCTGGCTCAAAGGTGCGGGTGCGCAGGGCATCGGCAAAGCTCTTGCCCTGACTCATCAGGTCAAAAATGGTATCGGTCTGGTCGCCGTTGGTCACGATATGGGTCTTGCCCAGGGTCAGCACGGGGTTATAGATGATAAGGCTGGGGTCCTCCAGCTTGTCGGGGTCTGCAGCCATGGTGCAGATGCCGCCGCGCTCGGGCACGGGGTCGAACACGCGGTTGCGGCTGTTCTCACTGCGGCCCATGATAAAGTAGCCGATGAACATCTGACGGCCATCGGGAGCCATTGCCACCGCAATGCCGCGGCCGGGGTACTCGTTGGAGGCCAGATAATCGTTCAGGTTGATCTTTTCCATTGTTGTTCTCCTTTACGGATAACGACCTCGCCCTCTCCGTCAGCGCTGACGCGCTGCCACCTCCCCCAAAGTGGGAGGCTTTGGCAGTCCACACAAAGTTCATGGTTTTGCCAAGGGCTCTCCCTTTGGGAGAGCTGGACGCGAAGCGGCCTGAGAGGGCGAGCCAGTTTATTTTTTTACTCGATCTCGCCGCTGCACACCATGGCAACTGCCTTGGGCAGCAGCTTCCACTCGGCCTGCTCCATCACCCGCTTCTGCAGCACCTCGGGGGTGTCGCCGGGCAGGATCTCCACCGCCTTTTGCAGCAGGATGGGGCCGCCGTCGCACTCCTCGTTGACAAAGTGGACGGTGGCACCGGTCACCTTGCAGCCCCGGGCCAGAGCGGCCTGATGGGGGCGCAGGCCGTACATGCCGGGCCCGCAGAAGGCCGGGATGAGCGCCGGGTGAACATTCAGGATGCGGCGGGGATAGGCTTCAATGACACTTGGGCCCAGCACGGAAAGGAACCCGGCCAGCACCACCAGATCGATGTTGTGGCTTTTCAGCGTTTCCAGCAGGGCCGCGTCAAAGGCCTCACTGTTCTCGTAATCCTTGCGGCGGACCACAACGCCCTCCACACCGGCCTTTGCGGCCCGCTCCAGCGCGTAGACACCGGGCTTGGAGGCCACGACCAGCGTGATCTTCCCGTTGGGGTTCTCGCCCCGGGCTTCGCTGTCCAGCAGGGCCTGCAGATTGGTGCCGCCGCCGGAAACCAACACAGCTACGTTCAGCACAGTTCCACACCGTCCCCTTCAGCGATGACACCCAGCTTGTAAGCCTCGGGCTCGCCGTTGGCGTGGAGGATCTCCAGCGCCTTGTCGGCCTGTGCGGCAGGAACGGTGAGCACCATGCCAACGCCCATGTTGAAGGTGTTGAACATATCGTGCTCGGAGATGTGGCCGGTCTCCTGCATCAGGTGGAACAGCGCCGGGGTGCGGACATCCTCCTTCTTGATGCGGGCGCAGCAGCCCTTTTTCAGGCTGCGGGGGATGTTCTCATAGAAGCCGCCGCCGGTGATGTGGGAGATGCCCTTGACATCCACCTCTTCCAGCACCTTCAGCACCGGCTTGACGTAGATCTTGGTGGGAGCCAGCAGGGCATCGCCCAGGGTCTTGCCGCCCAGCTCGGCGGGGGTGGTGTGCAGAACATCGGGATCGTTGTCGATGTCAAAGATCTTGCGCACCAGCGAGAAACCGTTGGAATGAACACCGGTGGAGGGCAGAGCGAGGATGACATCGCCAGCCTGCATGGTCTCGTTGCTCAGGATCTTTTCCTTGTCCACAACGCCCACGGTGAAACCGGCCAGATCGTACTCATCCTCCGGCATCATGCCCGGGTGCTCGGCAGTCTCACCGCCCACCAGAGAGCAATCAGCCTGCACGCAGCCCTCGGCCACGCCCTTGACGATCTCGGCGATCTTCTCAGGGATGTTGCGGCCGCAGGCGATGTAATCCAGGAACACCAGCGGCTTTGCACCGGCGCAGATCACATCGTTGACGCACATGGCAACGCAGTCGATGCCAATGGTGTCGTGCTTGTCCATGATCATGGCGATCTTCAGCTTGGTGCCCACGCCGTCCGTGCCGGAGATCAGAACCGGATGCTTGTAGCCAGTGCAGTCCAGCTCAAACAGGCCGCCAAAGCCGCCCAGACCACCAATGCAGTGCTCGTTCATGGTGCGGGCAACATACTGCTTCATCAGTTCAACGGAGCGGTAACCGGCGGTGATATCCACACCGGCAGCTGCGTAACTCTCAGAATAGCTCTTTTCCATCTTCTTACTCTCCTAACTTTTTCTCGTTTTTGGGACGGTCATTCAGGTGGCGTTCATGGATATCGGTGGAAAGCACCTCCTCCGGCTTCACGGCATACTCGCCGGTAAAGCAGGCGGTGCAGAAACCGCATTTTGCGTTCTTGGCCAGCTGCACCACATGCTCGGTGGACAGGTAGCCCAGGGTGTCGGCCCCGATGATCTCATTGATCTGCTCCACATTGCGGCCCGTGGCCACCAGCAGCTTCTGGTCGGGGATGTCGGTGCCGAAGTAGCAGGGGTATTTGAACGGGGGGGCCGAGACCCGGAAGTGGACTTCCTTTGCACCGGCATCCCGCAGCAGCTTGATGATGCGGGCGGAGGTGGTGCCGCGCACGATGGAGTCATCCACCAGCACCACCCGCTTGCCCTTGACGGTGCTGGACACCACGTTCAGCTTGATGCGCACGCTGTTTTCGCGCTGCTTCTGGCTGCCCTGGATAAAGGTGCGGCCGATGTATTTATTCTTGATGAAGCCGATGCCGTAGGGGATGCCGCTCTCCTGCGAGTAGCCGAGCGCCGCATCCAGACCGGAATCCGGCACGCCGATGACCACATCGGCCTCCACGGGGTGCTCCTGTGCCAAGAACCGGCCTGCCTGCTTGCGGGCCTCGTGCACCGAGCTGCCCTCGATGATGCTGTCCGGGCGGGAGAAATAGATGAACTCGAACACGCACATCTGGGTGTCCGGGCGGCCGCAGTGATCCTTGATGCTCCGCAGCTCACCGGTCTTGGTGTCGGCAATGACGATCTCGCCGGGCTCCACGTCCCGCAGCAGGGTCGCGCCCGCAGCATCCAGCGCACAGCTCTCGCTGGCAAAGACGTAGCCGCCGCCGGGCAGGGTGCCGATGCACAGGGGGCGGTAGCCCCGGGGGTCCCGGACCGCAATGAGCTTGGTGGCGGACATGATCACCAGACTGTATGCACCCTCCAGCACATCCATCGTCTTGCTGATGGCAGTCTCAATGCTGCCCATCCGCAGGCGGTTGCGGGTGATGAGGTAGCAGATGACCTCGGTATCGGAGGAGCCGTGGAAGATGGCACCCTCGTTCTCCAGCTGACGGCGCAGCTCCAGGGCATTGGTCAGGTTGCCGTTGTGGCAGAGGGCCATGGTGCCCCGGCCATGCCGGACGATCATGGGCTGGGCGTTGGCCCGCACCCGGCTGCCGGCCGTGGCATAGCGGACATGGCCCGTTGCCATGTGGGCCGTGGGGGTGGAAAGACTGCCCAGCACGGCGGGGGTGAACACCTCGTTCACCAGGCCGAGGTCGCGGTGGCCCTGGATGACACCGTCATCGTTGACCGCAATGCCGCAGCTCTCCTGCCCGCGGTGCTGCAGCGCATACAGGGCAGAATAGGCGGCAGCGGCCACGTCCTCAGTGCCCGCCCGGTCGTAAATGCCAAAAACGCCGCATTCCTCGTGCAGCGGATATGCAAAATCAGACATTGGTTCTCCTTACAACTCTTTCAGTTCGTTCTGCAGCTTTTCTTCCTTGGCTGCGATCTGCTGTGCCATGCTCACCCGCTCGGCCTCCAGCTTCCCGGCCAGTGTATCATCGCTCAGAGCCAGGATCTCGGCGGCCAGCCAGGCGGCGTTCTTGGCCCCGTTCAGGGCCACGGTAGCCACCGGGATGCCGCTGGGCATCTGGACCGTGGCCAGCAGCGCGTCCAGACCGTCCATCGCGCCGCCCTTCATCGGGATACCGATGACAGGCAGGGTGGTGTTGGCGGCAAAGGCACCGGCCAGATGGGCCGCCATGCCCGCCGCGCACAGGATCACACCAAAGCCGTTGGCCCGGGCATTTTTGGCAAAATCCGCGGCCTCGGCAGGGGTGCGGTGGGCCGAAAGGATGTGTGCCTCAAAGGGGATGTCCAGCGCCTTCAGCTGGGCACAGGCCCCCTTTACCACCGGCCAATCACTGTCCGAGCCCATGATCACTGCAACTTTCCGAATCATATCCGAACCTCTCTTTCTCCGTCTGCAAAACAAAAAAAAGCTGTGGTACACCTGCACCACGGCCTTTATTTCTGCGTATGCTCTCCCAGCGCTTTGCACAAAGCTGCACGATGCCCCTGAACAGCACGAATGGTGTTCTGTTCTGTGAAGCCCGACAGCATCTTCATCTTTGAAGTTCCCCTTTTGCTCTGCGCTTTTTCAGGCGGCACCCGGCATCCGCCGGGGTACCGTCCCTGTACTACATACAGTTTACGGCAAAAATTCCACTTTGCAAAGGCCCTTGGGGCAATTTCTCCCTTGTGTTCTCCCGCGTCAAAAAACTTTCAAAAGTTTTGTGCAGTTTCGACACCGTATTTCTTTTTAAGTATGACTTTTTTAGAAAATATAATAAAGTAAGTTTTATCTCACTGAGCAGGCCCCGCTCTGTACAGTCTCTCCGTCATTGCGTTGGCAGTAAGGGCGTTTTACCTTAGAAGATGATCTTCGCTGTTGTTGCCCTTGCTGCCCGGATGAGGTCGGCGGGTGCGCAGCACACCTGCGTACCAATGCGGCCGCCGGAGACATAGACCTTTTCTTGAGCCAGCACGCTTTCATCAAACACGGTGGTGTACTGCTTTTTCATACCCACCGGGCTGCAGCCGCCGCGCACATAGCCGGTGACCTTATTGATATCGGCCACATGGATCATGGCTACGCTTTTTTCGCCCACGCTGCGGGCAGCGGCCTTCAGGTCAAGCTCTGCCGCCACCGGAATGACGAACACAAAGTAGTTTTTGCTGCTGCCCTGGGTCACCAGCGTCTTATATACGCAGGCCGGGTCCTCCCCCATGCTGGCGGCCACGGTCACGCCGTCCACCGCCACGCCCTCCTCGTGGGCATACTCGTGGGCTGTATAGGGCACCTTGGCCCGTTCCAGGATGCGCATGGCATTCGTTTTTGCTTCTTTTCCCATTGATGATCGCTCCTTGTAAACTCCTTGCCCTCTCAGGCTGCCCCTATTCTACCACTTTCTTTCCTAAATTTCAAAATTTCTCTTGACTTCAGTTCCCTGAAGTGTTATCATAGGCCCATGCTTCATGAAACTGAACTTCACGAAAATAAATCACGGCAATGGAGCCGGTCTCCTGTGCCGTTTGTGTGAGAAGGATAAGGAGACGACCACCATGATCATTGTACTGAAACAGGATGCCCCTGACGCACAGGTCCGCGAGTTCTGCCACGAGCTGCAGGATATGGGGCTGCAGATCAACGACTCCAAGGGCAGCGACACCCACATTCTGGGCCTGATCGGCGACACCAAGGCCATTGCCGAGAGCTGGGTGCTGGCCAACCCTGTGGTCGAGACCTGCCGCCGCGTGTCTGAGCCTTACAAGAAAGCCAATCGCAAGTTCCACCCCGACGACAGCGTGATCGATGTCAACGGCGTGAAGATCGGCGGCGGCAACTTCGCCGTCATCGCAGGCCCCTGCAGCATCGAGAGCGAGGAGCAGATCACCTACTGCGCCCAGCGCGTTAAGGATGCAGGCGCTTCCCTGCTGCGCGGCGGCGCATTCAAGCCCCGCACCTCCCCCTACTCCTTCCAGGGAATGCGGAGCGAGGGCCTGGACCTGCTCAAGCTGGCCCGCCGCGCCACCGGCTCCCCCATCGTCACCGAGATCATGAACACAGAGCACCTGCCCCTGTTCGAGAATGTAGACCTTATCCAGGTGGGTGCCCGCAATATGCAGAACTTTGAGCTGCTCAAGGCCGTGGGCCGCCAGAAAAAGCCCGTGCTGCTCAAGCGCGGCCTGGCCAACACGCTGGAAGAATTTGTGATGAGCGCCGAGTACATCATGGCCGAGGGCAACGAGAACGTTATCCTCTGCGAGCGCGGCATCCGCACCTTTGAGACCAGTATGCGCAACACCCTTGACCTTGCCGGTGTGGTCATGCTCCACAAAATGACCCACCTGCCCGTGGTGGTGGACCCCAGCCACGCCTGCGGCCATGCCTGGATGGTGCCCCAGCTGGCCAAGGCCGCCGTGGCCGCCGGTGCCGACGGCCTGATGATCGAGGTGCACAACAACCCCGCCAAGGCCAAGTGCGATGGTGCCCAGAGCCTGACCCCCGACCAGTTCGATGAGCTGATGGGCTTTATCACCAAAGAAGTCGAGTTCTTTGGCAAGAAGATGAACTGAGAATGGAACGACCCTCTCCGGCACGCGGCAGCGTGACTGAGGGGGTTGTTTTCTTTTGCCATCAAATATGGTATACTATGGTGTATTTTGAATTCACCCTTGAAACGAGGTATTTCTATGAAAGCTCATATTGCACGCAACCAGAATGCCGGCATCCCGCTGGCGCTGGGCTGGAACCTTTCTGCCGCCGACCGGGGCATTCTGGAGGGAATGGCTCCCGCTTTCGGGATGAAGCTGCAGCTGGTCTCCCCTGCCGATGCAGGCAGGACCGTGGCCCAGCTGCTGGGCGAGGTGGAGGTCAAGACCACCCGCACCCTGGTGCTGGAGCCGGGTGCTTATCCCCCGGCGCTGGTGCTGGCCAACTTCAAGGATAAGGATGTGGACACCCTGCTGGACCTGATGAAGCAGGCACAGGTGAACATCCCCCTCAAGGCCGTTGTGACCCCCACCAGCAAGAGCTGGGTGTTCGGTGACCTGCTGGCACATCTGCAGGAAGAGCACACCGCCTTTACCGCCGCAAAGGAGACCGCCAAAGCATGATGACCAAGCGTATTTTTTCCGCCCTGCTGGCGGCTGCGCTCAGCCTGAGCCTGCTGGCGGGCTGCGGCAGCACCTCCGGCTCCACCGCCTCCAGCGCAGCCGATGGCCCGCAGCGCTACTCCACCGTGTTCTATGATGTGTTCGACACCGTGACGCAGGTCATCGCCTACTGCGACAGCGAGGAAGAGTTCACCGCCCAGATGGACGCGCTCCACGCCGACCTTGTGGAGTACAACCAGCTCTATGATATTTATAATGATTACGATGGCGTGACCAACATCAAGACCATCAACGACAATGCGGGCATTGCCCCGGTGACAGTGGATGACAAGATCCTCGGAATGCTGGAGCTGGCCCAGACCATGTATGACACCACCAGCGGCAAGCTGAACATTGCACTGGGCAGTGTGCTGAACATCTGGCACAACTACCGCGAGGCCGCACTGGCCGATGACAACGACAGCAACAACCAGCTGCCCACGCAGGAAGAGCTGGATGCTGCCGCACAGCACTGCGATATTGCCAACCTCATCATTGATGAAGATGCCAAAACGGTCTATCTGGCCGACCCGGCCATGTCGCTGGACATGGGCAGCGTGGGCAAGGGCTACGCCGTGGAGCAGGCCGCACAGGCCGCCGAAGCCCGGGGCCTGACCAGTGCCCTCATCAGCGTGGGCGGCAACCTGCGGGCCATCGGCACCAAGCCGGACGGCTCCCAGTGGGTAGGCGGCGTGGAAAACCCGTGGAACTCCTCCGAGGTCTACACCAACGGCAGCTCCACTGTAGCCGCCGTCAAGATGAGCGACCTTTCCCTTGTGACCAGCGGCGACTACCAGCGCTACTACGTTGTGGACGGTGTGCGCTACCACCACCTCATCGACCCGGCCACCCTCTGGCCCGCCGCCTACTTTGACGGCGTGAGCGTGCTGGCTCCGGACTCCGGTGTGGCCGACTGCCTGACCACCGGCCTGTTCTGCCTGCCTCTGGAAGAGGGCAAGCAGCTCGTGGAATCGCTGGACGGCGTGGAAGCCCTCTGGTGCACCACTGATGGCGAAGTGGTCACCTCCAGCGGGTGGAGCGAGCATACGAATTAAATAAGGAACGACCCTCTCCGTCATTGTTTCGCAATGCCACCTCTCCCGAAGGGAGAGGCTATGCTGCCTTTATCCCAGGCCAGCGATAGGCTCCCCCTTCGGGGGAGCTGGCAAAGCCAACAGGCTTTGACTGAGAGGGTCGTTCTTTTACTTGATATCCAGTTCGGGCGGCACGTCGATCTGGTCAGAGACGTACTTGCCGTTCTTTTTGCGCTGACGCACACACTCGGTGAGCAGATACTCGATCTGCCCGTTCACCGAGCGGAAGTCATCCTCAGCCCACGCGGCAAGGGCATCGTAGAGCTTCGCATTCAGGCGCAGGGGGATCTGCTTTTTCGGCTCTGCCATCAGTACAGGCTGCCGCTGTTCACGATGGGCTGCGCATCACGGTTGCCGCAGAGCACCACCAGCAGGTTGGAGACCATTGCCGCTTTGCGCTCATCGTCCAGCTCCACCACTTTGTTCTCACTCAGGCGATCCAGCGCCATCTCCACCATACCCACGGCACCGTCCACGATCATCTTACGGGCATCAATGATGGCGCTTGCCTGCTGGCGCTGCAGCATGACCGCTGCGATCTCGGGGGCGTAGGCCAGATAAGTGATGCGGGCTTCCACCACCTCGATACCGGCCTCGGCCACGTTCTTCTGGATCTCGTCCCGGATGCGGGCAGCCACCACCTCAGAGGAGCCGCGCAGGCTTCCCTCATCGGCTACGCCGTCGCCGGTGGTGTCCACGTTGGGGGCAACATCATAGGGGTACACCCGCACCACGTTGCGCAGGGCGCTGTCACACTGCAAAGAGAGGTATTCCTTGTAGTTGTCCACATTGAACACAGCCTTTGCGGTGTCGGTCACGCGCCAGATGACTGCAATGCCGATCTCCACCGGGTTGCCCAGACAATCGTTGATCTTCTGGCGGGAGTTGTTCAGGGTCATCATCTTGAGCGAGATCTTTTTGCTCATGGACTCGACGCTCATCTGAGCATTCTGGCCGTTATTGCCAAACAGTGCAGCCACGCTGTTTTCCTTGCTGTTCACATCTCCGCTCTGGCTCAGCCGGGTGCCTGCGGCGGGGTTGACGGCGGTACAGAAGGGGTTTACCCAGTAGAAGCCCTCCCCCTTCAGGGTGCCGATGTAATCACCGAACAGGGTCAGCACCAGCGCTTCCTCGGGCTTGAGGACTTTCAGGCCCGCGAACAGGAAAATACCGATGATGGCATAGATGACAGCGATCGCCAGCGGGATAAAACCCAGGAAGGTGGTATACAGCATTACAAAACCGATGCCGCCCACCACAACCGCAGCCACATAGCCCAGCAGGGTCAGCAGCAGCATGGTCATGCCGTTCTTCTTGGTCTGTAAGATCTTCTCTTCCATAAAATGTCCCTCCTTTACAGGGTTTGGAAGTTTCTTTTTGATATCAAAATCATATCACATTGTATTTTGATTGTCAAGAACTTCCGATAAACACAAAACCTCCCGCTCAGATGAGCGGGAGGTTTTATTACGCACAGTTATAATTACCAGAACCAATACCGTTTCTTGACGGCGATATACACGATCAGGCAGACCACGGTCAGCGCACCGGCGGCGATGAAGAAGGTCCAGTTGATATTGGTGAAGCGCAGATTCTGGTTGGTCAGCAGGTAGCTGCCAGCCGTATCGGCAGTGATGGTGCCATCCTTGTAGCTGTTCAGGAACTGCCACTTTTCGCTGGCGGTGTTGTGCAGATACAGGCGGCTGTAAGCGGCGTTCTCACCGGTCAGGGTGATCTGCACCACGCAGGGCAGCGCGCCGTTTTCGCCCAGCTGGAAGCTCAGGCCGTTTTCATCGGGGGCAAAGGTCAGGGCGGTGCTGAACCCGCCCTGGGTGCTCTTGATGCTGGTGCCATCGATCCGCAGGGTATAATCCTCGCCCAGCACGATCAGGCTGCGGCCCGTGGTGCGCAGGGCGCTCAGGATCTCGCCGGTGATGGCGGGTACGTCGCTCTGATAGAGGGACACTTCCTCCCCTGCGGCGTTCTGGATGGCGGCCACGGTGGCATCGGTGGTGACGTTGTCCTCGGTGCCCTCACCGCTGGTATCGCCGCTGCTGCCGGAGGTGGATGCGGTGCGGTTGACGATGACCGTGACCGAGGTGGAGGCGGTGCCGTTGGAGACCACCACGGAGGTGGCACCCGTGGCAACGCCGGTGATGACACCGGAACCGCTGACGGTGGCAATGCTCTTGTCCTGGCTTTTGAAGGTCAGGCTCTGGCTGGCAGAGGCCGGCGACACCTTGCCGGTGATGGTCTTGGAGGAGCCCGGCTTGAGCACCACATAGTTGGTGTTCAGGGAGATGGACTGGCTGGAGACGGTGCTGGTGTTGGCCGCAACCACCGTAACGGTGGCCGTGCAGCTCACGTTGCCGTCCGTGGCGGTGATGGTGGCCTTGCCGGGGGCAACGCCGGTCACCTTGCCAAAGTTGTTGACGGTGGCCACCTTCTCATTGGAAGAGCTCAGGCTGACGTTGATATAGTTGGCCGCCGAGGTGGGCAGCACTGCCAGCGAAAGGCTGGTGGTCTCGCCCACGGCAATGGTGCTGGATGCAAGGGTGATGTCCATTTCGGTAGCGATCATGCTGGCATCCGGCTGGGGGGTGATGGTATAGGTGCAGCTCACCCCGCCGCAGGTGGCGGTGATGTTGGCCGTACCCAGGCCCACAGCCTGCGCCACGCCCTCACTGTCCACCGAGACAACATTGGGGTTATCAGAGACATAGGTCACGCCGTTCTTGCTGGCGGCATTGGCGGGGGTGGTCACCGGGGAGAGCTGCTGGGCCGTGCCCGCCAGCGGGGCGGCATCGTAGCTGCCGGTCTCGATGCTCTCGGCGGTAACTTTATCCCAGGGAAAGCTCACCTTGGGCAGCGTGAGGGCCAGCGGCGTGGTAACAGGGCCGGCAGCCGACGCAGGCAGGGCGGCGGCACAGGCCAGCACACCCAGCAGAGCCGCGCTGGCGGCCAGCTGTTTCGGGTTCAGTTTCATTCTTTCGTACCTCTTGGGCGTGGAATCGGCGGGCGCTTAGCGGAACAGCACGCCCAGGGCCTCCATCACATAGTCAAAGTAAGTCAGTTCATCGTACTCCACACGGGCGGTGACGCTCATGCCGTTGGAAAGATCCACCTTGTCGCCGCTGGTGCTCACGACATAGGTGTTGTCCGGCTTGATGGTCATCTTGTAGTAAGACCCGCTGGTGTTGGTGGTCACGTCACTGTCGATGGAGGTAACAGTGCCGGTCAGGGTGCCGTAGGAATACTCCGACAGGCCGGTGATGGCGATCTTGCAGGGGTCGCCCACATTGATCAGCGGCCGGTCGTTGACGGTAACAGCCGCCACGATCTCAAGGTCGCTGTTCTCGCTGGCAACGGTGGCCAGAGCGGAGCCTGCGCTGAGCACCATACCCACCTTGTAGGGGGTGTCCATGTGGATGACACCGGAGGTGGGAGCGTAGATGTAGTAATCGTTCGCGCCGGTGTTCAGGGCATCCAGCTGGGCCTCAATGTTGTCAATGTTGGCCTGCACGCTGGTCAGGTTGGCAGAAATGGACTGCAGGGTGGAGTAGTACAGGCTCTCCACCTCGCTCTGGTTCTGCTCCATCATGGTCTTGATCTGCTCGTCGGTGTAACCGGCGGCCTGATAGGGCGAAGCATCAAACGCCTTCTGGCTGACCTGGCTCTTGTAGCTCTCGTACTGGTAGTAATAGGGCTGATCGTCGATGTCGGTCTCGCTGAAGTAGTTCTTGTCGTCCTGAATGGACTTGAGCAGCTTTTCGTACTGGCTCTTCTGCTTTTTGTAGATGTCCAGCTGCTTCTGGTAGCTGTCCTGCTGGATGTCCAGATCGGTGCTCTTGATGTGGGCAATGAGGTCGCCCTCGGTGACATAGCTGCCCTCCGAGATGTTCAGCTCAGTGATGGAGCCGGAGTAGCTGGACATGATATAGGTCTTGTTGGCCGCCTGCACTGAGCCAGTGGACTGGCTGACGTAGGTGCGCTTGTTCTGGGTGCTCCAGATCACCAGAAACACCATGAGGAAAGCCACCAGAAGAATGAGCGCGTAGCCAAAGGCCGGCAGCTTCTTCTCCATCATAATGCGGCGATCCTGCAGGTCGGAAAGATTCTGAATGCGAGTGGTCATATTACTTCGTCTCCATAAAAACGTCCATGACACCGTTTTCGCTGTCCTGATTGACGTAGATGCTGTAGGTGGTGCCGGTCAGCTCGATCTCGTGCTCGTAGGCATAGATGTTCAGCTTCTGGCTGGCAAGGCTGCTGTGGTCCATGGGGCCGGTGAAGTGGGCGTACAGGCAGCCCTTCACCCGCAGCACAGCGTCCTGCTCGTAGCCCGGCTCCAGGCGGGGGATGAGCTGGTTGACCTGCATCATAAAATAGATCTGCGGCTCCGGGTTGGGGCCGGAGGTAAACTTGACGCACTGGATCACAGGGCCAACCGGCATGGCGCTGTGGCTCTTGATAAAGTTCTGCATCTGGGTCAGGATCACGCCCAGGTTGCCCAGCTCGCTGGCATCGATCTTGCGTGCCAGAACGTTGGTCAGCTTCAGGGTCTTGTTTTCTGCAACTTGGATCTCTCTCATAATAATGTCCACCTGTTTCTTTTTTGTTTGCAATAAGCAATTGTCTGGGGTCAAAGATTCTTTTTTACCGTTTTGCCAAAGACTCTCCTCAAAGCGGCCTCACCCTCTCAGTCAAAGCCTGACGGCTTTGCCAGCTCCCCCAAAGTGGGAGCTCTTGACAAAAAGGGTCACAGCTGCTTTTATATCCGAATTTGTACTTCCCTATCAATGGTCTCGCATACAGCATCAAAATGATTGTTAACATCCCGATTAGAGAACCGTAAAACTTTCAAGCCATAGCCATGCAGGATAGCACTTCGTTCCTCATCGTAAGCTTTCCCCTGTTCAGTATAATGCTGTGAGCCGTCAAGTTCAATAACCAATCTTGCATCCGCGCAATACAAATCCACAATAAACGATTCAATGATCCGCTGTTTGTAGAATTTTACCGGATATTTCCGCAAGAAAACATACCAAAGCCGTTGCTCCTGTGGTGTCATTTCCCTCCGAAGTCTTCGGGCTACATCCAGCATGTTGTTATTCTTGACAACTATCGTCTTTTTCATCAGCTTATACCTCTACCGGGCTCACCCTCTCCGTCAGCGCACACGCGCTGCCACCTCCCCCAAAGTGGGAGGTTTTGACAGAATGATTCACTCCCTGCACTGTGGGCAAGTCTGCGTTCACACTACGCAAAGGGAAACCCGCCGTACACTGCGCTATGCCAAGGGCTCTCCCTTCGGGAGAGCTGGCGCAAAGCGCCTGAGAGGGTGAGGATGCTCACGGTAAGCCACTCACACAGCGATAAAGTGTCACTATGTAAAGAGCATTCCTGTAAGGATAAACATAATCTTCTACCACACACAATTGCCTACCGCAACGCGATAAGCAACATAAAAATAAGGTGTGCCAGGAGGCACACGCCTCCTGGCACACCATAACGAGGCATTGTTGTCTGCCCCGCGCTAACAAGTAGGGCGGTGCAGTTTCCTCAACGCTTCATAATTTCAGATCACGTCTAATTAGACAGTGAACTTAACCTCAGTCTCCTTGACGGTGTTCTTGGTGGGAGCCACGCCCAGGTTGTAGACAGCAGCAGCAATGCCCAGAGCGTTCATGGCATAGTCACCAAAGTTGTTCTTCTCGATCTTGTTGCCGTGAACATTGGTGCCGAACAGGTTCTTGCCGATGTTGCCGACTTCCTTCCAAGTGGTCTGGCCGCTGAACAGGACACCGATGGTGCGGTCAATGGTAGACTTCAGGAAGGTGTTGCCAACCAGAGTCACGATGTTGGTGTTGAAGGTCTTGACGTTGTCCAGAGTCCAGATAGGAGCGGTAACAGCGCCGATAGCGTCGATAAAGCTAGCGCCACCGTTGACGTAGGTCATTTCGTTCTCTGCGATAACAGAGTAGTTTGCAGGCATCATCATAATGAATTACTCCCTTCAAATGAATGAAAAAAACTTATTTTGGCGATCTTTTTCCGGCTGCGCATCCATCCAAAGATCATTTATGTAACCGAGTGCGCACTCGGCTGCAACTTAATAGGTCATTGCCTCGCCATCGTCGTCTTCTTCAACAACTGCCGCGGGGGCAACGGGTACAGGCTCTTCCTTTTTGCGGCGGAAGATGCCCTGCTGCAGGTTCCAGAGCTCGTAATATTTGCCCTGCTTTGCCAGCAGCTCGTCATGGGTACCGCGCTCCACGATCTGGCCGTGATCCATGACCAGGATCAGGTCACAGTCTCGGATGGTGGAAAGGCGATGTGCCACGATCAGCATCGAACGGTCAGCCAGCTGGTTATAGATCATATCAAAGATGGTATTCTCTGTACCAAAGTCCAGGCTGGAGGTCGATTCATCAAAGATGTAAAGGCTCGAATCCTTCAGGAACGCACGGGCCAGTGCAATGCGCTGCTTTTCACCACCGGACAGGCCGTTGCCAGCTTCCTCCAGATAGGTGTTGTACTGCAGCGGCAGCTTGCGGATGAACTCGTGTGCGTCGGCCTTCTTGGCCGCCTCCCGTACCTGATCGAGGGTAGCCTCGGGGCGGGAGATGCGGATATTCTCGAAGATCGTCTTGCTGAACAGCTCAACGTTCTGCGGGACATAAGAAATGCAGCGGCGGACGGATGCATTGCTGTACTCGTCCAGATCAACGCCATTCACGCTGATGGTACCGCTCTCCGGCTCGTAATACTTGAGCAGGAGCTTGGTGATAGTGGACTTGCCGGAACCCGAGGAACCAACCAGCGCCACCTTCTTGCCCTGCGGGATGGTGAAGGAGATGTGGTCCAGTGCCGGGGTGCGGTTGCCATACCGGAAGGTGACATCCTTGAACTCAATGTCGCCCTCCATGCTCTCCATCTCGGTGTACTCGTGGTCATCGTCCTGCTCGGATTCGTAATCCATGATCTCCGTCAGGCGCTTCATGGAGATGGAAGCCTCCTGAATGGACATCTGCATACTGATGAGCTCGCTCACCGGAGAAGTAAAGTAGCCCGAAAGGGTGCTGAACGCCATATAGCCGCCCAGCGTCAGCTGGCCATTCAGCACCTGCGTGATGCCCACATAGGTGGTGACCATGTTCAACACGGTCATGATCACGCTGGAGATCAGGCTCTGGCCGGTGCTGATCTTGCTGGAACGCAGGCTGATCTTCAGGCTCTTGATGTATTCACGCTCAAGGGCTTCCAGCTCGCGCTCTTCGCAGGCGTTGCACTTGATGGTCTCGATGCCGCGCAGGCTCTCGATCATCTGGCTGTTCAGAACGGCCGACTGCACCATCGTCTCTTCATTGATCCGCTTGTAGGGCTGCTTGAAGATGATGACGAGCAGCAGGCTCAGAACGGTGGTAAACAGGGTAATGGAGAACAGCGAGGAGTTCATCCGGAACAGGACAAAGCCTGTACCCACGGCCATCACAATGTCCATGACCACGCTCATTGCAATGCTGGTCAACACCGATTTGATGGTGCCTGCATCGGAATAGCGGGTGGTGATCTCGCCGGTCTTACGGGATGCAAAGAACTTCATCGGCAGTTTGTACACATGCTCGAAGTAGCCCAGCATCAACGGGATATCGATTTTAATGGAAAGGAAGATCAGGATCCACTGTCTCACAGTCGAGAGCAGCGTGCTGGTCAGGTTGACCACACTGAACACGACAATGAGCGATATGAGCAGATTTTTCAGCCCATAAGGCAGCACCTCATCCATGATCGCCTTATTAAAGACGGTGGACACGATGCCGATCAATGTCAGGATCACTGAACTGAGAATAGCGTAAGCAAACAGCTTTTTCTGGGGAAGCAGCAGATCCATGTACCGCTTCAACATGTTGTTGCGGGCTGCTTTGGCTTCCTCTTTGCCCTCCACCTTATGCTTGCCTGTGCCGCCCTTGAACTCCGCTGTAGGGTTCAGCAGCAGCAGCACGCCGGTGAAGTTTTTATAGAACTCATCCAGGCTGATCTTTTTCAGTTCATTTGCAGGGTCGCCGATGACAACGTAATCCTTGCATTTGTACTTTTTGCTTGCATCAGCCTTGCGTTCTTCTTCCTGCACCACATGCTTGCGGCGGGCATCGTCCTCCTTGATGGTCGTCTTTTTGAAGATGACCACAAAGTGGGTCATGCCCTGGTCGGTAATGACCTGCGCAATTGCGGGCAGTGTGAAATCGCTTAAAAAGTTTTCGCGGTCAACACGGACAGCCGCCGTGCTGAAGCCCAGCTCATTGGCTGCTTTCTGCAGGCCAACGAGGTTCGTGCCTTTCATGTCGGTTCCCATCATATCCCGCAGGCGGGTGATGGTGATTTCCTTTTTGTAATGGAGGCACACCATTGCGAGCGAAGCGGCCGCGCAGTCCGTAGAATCGTGCTGCCGCACATAGGTATAACGCATACGATGTTTCCTTTACAAGAGACCGACAACCAAAAGCAAACGATCTCTTTTTCAATGTACTGTGTCTATTTCAAAACTACGGCTTTTATTCTAGCACACCCGGTCTGTTTGCACAAGCCCCAGTTTGCTGTTGTTTTGACCGTAGGTCTGACAAATGAAAAAGGTTTTCTTTTTGCACTCCGGTTTAACAGCGCATAGCCTTCTGCTTTGCCCTGCCCTGCGGAGAACCAGGGCAAAGCAGAAGTCCGCTGCTATCAAAAGAAGGGAGCGCCTACCCTTTGATCTGAGTCAATCACCACAGAACGTTTAAAAACTGTTCCAAGGTTTGGGTGTAGTATACCACAATCTGACAGCATCTTCAAGAGGACATTTTTTAAGAAATCATTAATTTTGAAGATTTTGTGAAAAAAGTCTCAGATTGGTTACAACACCCGGTTAAAAAACAAGCGGCGAAGTTGCCCTCGCCGCCTAATGGCGCCTCTTGCCTGACTCGAACAGGCGACACCCTGATTAACAGTCAGGTGCTCTAACCGACTGAGCTAAAGAGGCACATCTTTCAAAACGCAATTGCGCAGCGCACAATTGACTGCGAGATGTATTATAACTCTTCCCGCTCCCTTTTGCAAGCCTTTTTTGGAAATTTGTGAAAAAAGTTTTTCAAAGGGGCTCAACCCCCCAGTCGCCTGCGGCGACAGCCCCCGCTAGTAGGGGGGCCCTTGGCATTTCGCAAAGCCCAACCTCTTTGCCAAGGCCGCCCCTACTAGGCAACAACGACGACCGCCGCCAGTGGCGGAAACAGGGAGGAGTTGTTGGGGCAGCGGCCAGCAGGGCATGAGCGGCAGCGAAATGACCGCTGGGAGCCGCAACCCGTACGGTGGCATCCCAAAGGGATGACGGTGGGGTTAAACGTCTCTCCTTCGCCCTCCTTCGCCCTCTTTCTCCCCCACCTTCTGCTACACTGATATCTACCAGAAAGAAGGTGCCGCCCATCAAGACTGTGATCTACCTCGATGTCCTGCTGCTGACAAATTTTGCGCTCACGCTGCTGTTCCTGCTGGCGGCGGGGCTGCTGGCCGGGGTGGAGTGCCGGGCCGGGCGGCTGCTGTTGGGCGGGGCGGCGGGGGCAGCTTCCTCGTTGGCCCTGCTGGCCCCGGAAGCGCCAGACGCTGCCGCGCTCTTATATAAAGTGTCAACCGCTGCCCTCACGGTGGCCGCTGCCTACGGCTGGCCCGGGGTCAGATGCTTTGCCCGGCTTGTGGGGTGGTTCTGCGCGGGGAATCTGCTGCTGGCGGGGGCGCTGCTCCTGCCCGGGGCCCAGACCAACAACGGCTGCATCTACCTGCCCCTTTCGCCGGGGGCACTGCTGGCGGGTGCGGGCGGGGTGGTGCTGGCTGTGCAGGGGGTGCTCCGCTTTCTGGGCCGGGGCGGCGGGCAGGTGTTTCCCGCCCGGCTCACTGTGGCAGACACAGCGCTGGATGTCCGGGCCTTCTGCGACACCGGCTTTTCGGTGCAGGAGCCGCTTTCGGGCCGGACGGTGGTGCTGGTGCGGTTCGGTGCCGTGCAGGGCCGCCTGCCGCCCGCCCTGGGTACTTATCTGGAGCAGCACTTCTCTGGGGCCGCTCCCCTGCCCGTCCCGGCGCTGGGGGTGCGCCTTGTTCCCTGCACCACCGTGGCCGGGCACTGTATCCTGCCGGCCGTCCCGGCCAGCCTGTGCTGCACCGGCTCCCCCGCCGGGCAGGGCAGGGCCGAGCACCTCTATGCCGCCTTCGCCGACCTCCCCCCGCCGCCTGATGGGTGGGAAGTGCTGGTGGGGGTGGAAGCGGGGGAAATGATTCACCCCCTCCGTCACCGCCAAGTGTAACCGAGGACTTCACAAAGGAGGAACCGCCCTTGCATCATCTGCTTTCACTTCTTTGCCGCCTTTATTGTTTTTTGCTGGCCCCTTCCGCCGCCCACTACATCAACGGCGGGCCCAGCCTGCCGCCGCCGCTGACACCGGAACAGGAAAAGGCCCTGCTGATCCGGATGATGGCGGGGGATGCCGCCGCGCGCGATGACCTCATCACCCACAACCTGCGGCTGGTGGTCTATCTCGCCAAAAAGTACGAGAACAGCGGTGTGCCGCAGGAGGACATGATCTCCATTGGCACCATCGGGCTGATCAAAGCGGTGAACACCTTTACGCCCGCGCGGAACATCAAGCTGGCCACCTACGCCAGCCGGTGCATCGGCAACGAGATCCTGATGTACCTGCGCAAAAGCTCCAACCGGCGGCAGGAGGCCAGCATCGACGAGCCCCTGAACACCGACGGCGATGGCAACGAGCTGCTGCTCTCGGACGTGCTGGGCAGCGACGAAAACCTTGTGGGCCTGCAATTGGAGCAGGCCGCCGAGCGAGCCACCCTCCGGCGCTCCGTGGAGCAGCTGGCCCCCCGGGAGCGGCAGATCATGGAGCTGCGCTTCGGCCTTGTGGACGGTGTGGAGCACACCCAGAAGGAAGCCGCCGATGCCCTTGGCATCAGCCAGAGCTACATCTCCCGGCTGGAAAAACGGATCATCCGTCAGCTGAAAGAGGTGCTGGAGCGGGAGTAGCTGCTAACAATTCCCATGTATCTTCCCTGCCCTCTTACCCCATACTTCCGGTATCAACGTAACCGGAGGTTCGGGGGATGTACAACAAAGTGGAATTATGCGGGGTGGACACGGCCCAGCTGCCGGTGCTTTCCGAGGCGGAAAAGCGGCAGCTGCTCATCCGGGCGCGGGCAGGCGATGCCGCCGCCCGGCAGGCCATGATCGAGGGTAACCTGCGGCTTGTCCTGAGCGTGGTGCAGCGGTTCGCGCAGCGGGGGGAGAATCTGGACGACCTGTTTCAGGTGGGGTGCATCGGGCTCATCAAGGCCATCGACAACTTTGACCCGGCCCAGCCGGTGCGTTTTTCCACCTACGGCGTGCCCATGATCATCGGGGAGATCCGGCGCTTCCTGCGGGACAACAACGCCCTGCGGGTCAGCCGCAGCCTGCGCGATGCCGCCTACAAGGCCATGCAGGCCCGGGAGGCGCTGGAAAAGCAGCTGGGCCGGGAGCCCACCGTGGACGAGGTGGCCCGGCAGGCAGGACTTTCCCGCCGGGAGGTGAACGCGGCGCTGGAATCGGTGGTGGAGCCCATCAGTCTGGAAGAGCCCCTTTACACCGATGGCGGCGATGCCATGTATGTCATCGATCAGGTGCGCGACCCGGACAGCGAGGACAGCTGGATCAGCGGGTTGGAGTTCCGGCAGACCGTGGCCGGGCTGACCCCGCGCGAAAAGCGGATCATGGAGCTGCGCTACCTCAAGGGCGAGACCCAGATGGAGGTGGCGCGGGAGATCGGCATCAGCCAGGCGCAGGTCTCCCGGCTGGAAAAGGCCGCGCTGGAGCAGTTCCGGCACAAATAAACAGGAGAGCGGCACAGGCCTCCCTGCACCGCTCTCCTACTTTTTGTATTTGCGCCTGGTCGCCGCCCCGCCCCGCAGATGGCGCTCGGCCTTGTTGCGGGCCAGCACGGCCTGCACCCGGGCAAACAGGGCCGCATCCACGGCCCGCAGGCGGGTGGATACATCCTTGTGCACCGTTGATTTGCTGCACCCGAACGCCCGGGCGGCTGCCCGCACCGTGGCACTGTGCTCTGCAATGTACTCTCCCAGCAGCGCCGCCCGCTGCTCCGGCTCCACGTTCATCCGGTCACGCCTCCCCTGTTTGCGGTCTCCCTAAAAAATATGAGCCATCGGCCGCCAATATGCCCGCCGGGGCTTGACATTTGGGCGCTGGCCGCTATACTGGGAGCTGGACATAAAAACAGGGGCGCTGAAAAGCTGAGATCCGCACCTGAGCGGAGTACCCTCGAACCTGATCCGGGTAATGCCGGCGTAGGTAGTTTGCGGAAAGGTCCACCCTCTTCACAAACGAAGCCCATGCGCCTGCCTTTTTGTGCGGGTGCATTTGTTTTTGTGTACTATTATCTGAGAAGAGGAATCTCCCATGTCAAAAACCTATTCCAAGACCCGCATTCTTGTGGAGTGCGCCCTGATGATCGCCATTGGCACTGTGCTGAGCAACATCAAGTTCTTCACCCTGCCCAACGGCGGCAGCGTTACCCTGCTGAGCATGCTGCCCTTTGTGCTGGTCTCCTTCCGCCACGGCGTGAAGTGGGGCCTGTTCACCGGCTTTGTCAACGGCTGCCTGCAGATGCTGCTGGGCTTCTGGGCACCCCCGACCCCGACCTTCCTGTATTTCCTGGGTGAAGTCCTGCTGGACTACCTGGTGGCCTTTATGGCGCTGGGTACTGCCGAGTTCTTTGCCCGTCCCTTCAAGAACCGGATGGTCGGCGTGGCCGTGGGCACTTTTATGGCAGGCTTCCTGCGTTTTATGTGCAGCTTCCTGTCCGGTGTGCTGGTCTGGGGCAACCTGAACGAAGGCCTGTCCGCCTGGACTTACAGCCTGGTGTACAACGGCAGCTACATGCTGCCCGAGACCCTGCTGACCATGGTGGCCGCCGTTCTGCTCTGCCGTGTGGCTCCGCAGATCTTTGACCGCCAGCACGCAAAGGGTTGATCCATCCTCACTTTGTTCCGCGCCCTGCCCGGCTCCGTGCCCGGCAGGGCTTTTTTGTTATTGCAAACTTTTTCAAATTGGGTGTTGACAACCGCCCGCCCGGCTGGTATAATAACTCACGTCGCAAGACACCAACCGAATATGTGGGGGATTAGCTCAGCTGGGAGAGCGCTTGCATGGCATGCAAGAGGTCAGCGGTTCGATCCCGCTATTCTCCACCAAAAAAGCACTGTACTTCGTAGGAAGTATGGTGCTTTTCTTTTTTATTCCAGCAAAAAGATCAGGGGTGCACCGCTCGCCATACAGGCGGGCCAGTGACACCCCCGATCTCCACAACAGCAGACATCTCCCCCGCAGGTTCAACCGGGGTCTCCGTGGGCAGCATGGGGCAGGGCGGACAGCGCCCGCACCAGCGTTGCCGGGTTTGGCCGGAGCGCCAGCAGTAAGGCAATGTGGGCGGCGAAGAAGTTTGATTCCGTGTTGCCAAACCAGCGTGGCAGTGGTGGCTCCTCCGGGCAGAGCGGCGAAACGGTTCATAAGTACCTGGGAAAAGTCGATTTGAAAGACACCCAGCAAGTGGAAGCCCTCAAGGATTCTTTCCGCAACAAGTACGCCAGTTCCAAAGTTGAGAATATGATGGTCATCACCCGCAACGGTGAAGTCCATTATATGACCGACAATAATCCCCGAGGGGTTGACTGCTCGTATCTGGGTGGTAAACTGAAAGGGAGTTACAACATCCACACGCACCCGCCAGATACCACACAATATTCCTTCAGCACCGATACAGATATCCCGGCAGCATTTGCTGACGGCACCCGTATCATGGAAGCTGTGGACTACAAATACAGGTATCAATTTGCTATTCCGCGAGAAATCACCTTTGAGCAGTGGGAAACCGTGTGTGAGGAAGTTCGTGAGGAACAGAACGCCGTGATGGCAAGCCGTGGCTATGGATTCGATGACTACGAAGAAAACATCCAGCACGTCATTATTGACGAAACCTGCCGTCGGCTTGGTTTGAAATGCTACCACAGGGAGAAACGGAAATGAGTTACACACTGGAACAGATAGATCAGCTTACTAGGAAAAGCGTTCAGCGAGAACGTTCCCTTGTTGCTGAGTATAAACGCACCCACTCTGTTCCCAGTAGAGGAATTATTTCCACGCCTGAAATTGATGCCGAACGAGCCGAACAGAAGCGTTTATATAGCGAGTATTGCAAATTGATTGCAAACAAAAAGGGTTGAGGGGTCATCATGGAAGATTTTCGTATCATCTACCGCATTTTGAAGTATTTGCAGCAAAGCATGGACTTTGAGGAGTTCGATTGCGTCGGCTTTACTGCCGAGCGCTTCGGTACGAATCCGAACGCTTTCAGGCTCTTCTGATTCAGCTTCAGAAGGCTGGGTATATTGAGGGCCTGAACATCGTTCGCTACATTCGCCAGCCGGAGTGCATCGAGCCGCCCATGGAACCGCATATCACCTTGCAGGGGCTTGAATATCTTCAGGAAAACAGCCTGATGAAAAAGGTCGCTGCATTCGCCAAGGGCGTTAAGGAAATTGTCCCCGGCATCTGACAACCAAATATCGCAAGCGTCTTTGCCCACCTGGGCAGGGGCGCTTTTTTCATGCCGTCTTAGCTCATTCTGGCAGAGCGCCGGTCTCCAAAACCACAGGCCGCTGGTTCGAATCCGCCCGCATGAAAACCCAAACTTTCTGCAAACAGAAAACCACCAGCGTATCTCTACACTGGCGGTCTTTTTATGGGCGCGGGTGGATTGCGCAAGCCGCGCATCTAAAAAAGCCCCGCAGGGGCTTTTTTCCCCGCCGGACTATTCGGCGGGTCGATGCTGTTCGAATCCACCCGCCTAGCCTCCGGGAAGGTTATTACAAAACAGAAACTCCAGTACCCGGTTCGGATACTGGAGTTCTTGGTGGAGCGAAGCAACCCAAATCCGAACCATTGCCCTCTGGGGCATCTTTGGCCGCGATTTCATCAAAAGTGATGGTTTTTGTGCCGTCTTTGTAGTTGAACGCAATCAAAACTTTTTCATCATAGAGATAAACAGCGTTCACGAATGTATTGATAAGCGTTTCCCGGTGGCTTTTTACGTTCGGGTCGAGTTTGCGGAACCGGGTCAGCCAGAACCGAACCTGATTTTCGCTTAACCGTGGCCGAGCGATTTTTTCTTCGGCAATCCGAACTTCAAGCTCTTTCTGCTGGGCTTCCAGCTTTTCCAGCCGCAATTTGGTGGAGTTGGTCAGCACACCTGCTTGAATGGCGTTCAGCATATTTTCAATGCCGTTCTCTACCTCGCGCATCTGCTTTTCCAGCAAAGGAAGCGTGGTGTTTTCCTGATCCTGCAACTCCATCACTTCCGCAACGATGGCATCAATCACGGCATCGTCCTGAATCAGCTTCATGGTTTCAGCTATGACCAAATCTTCCAGCCACTC